>Ga0307507_10000455_pt1 | contig 85561 bp, 37 predicted proteins | sample 7_EM_MG_FD_207223 | JGI IMG/M metagenome (GOLD analysis project Ga0307507, IMG submission 207223) | Populus trichocarpa ectomycorrhiza microbial communities from riparian zone in the Pacific Northwest, United States - 7_EM | ecosystem: Host-associated > Plants > Roots > Unclassified | place...
CCACCCAACTATTTATTATATAACTTTAATAGGAGCTAGAGAGTATATATAAAAGTCCAAATTTAAATTATTAAAATTTATTATTAAGTGGTTGTTAAGATATTAAAGTGTGATTTTTCCATTTTTTTGTGTGTTTTTGAAGTGATCAGCTCACCCGTTTGACCAGCTTACCCGTGAAATACGTTATCTAGCCAGATAAAGTCACTAATTTAGTAGGCCGGTGCTAGGGTTTGGTTTTTATTTGCTGTGGCTTCGTAGACCAATTGGGCCTATATTATTTTGTTAGTAAGGAACTCTTATAGTTCTTCCATCTTCTTTATAAATTTATTTGCTTCTATAACTTATAAGGCCTAATAGGCAGGGTAAGGAACATTACTAAAGGATTTAAACCCTATTTGTAGATGCTAGCCATAGTTGGCTAGGAATGGGGAGACCTTTATGGTTTTTAAGATGGAGTTATTTGTAGTAAACTTGGTAAATATAAGCTAGTCCATCCAGTTGTCCTGTAGGTATAACGTATATATCCAAATATATTGTTCCATTATAGTATTTGTATGTTCCGTTTAACCATCCGTTTCTAGGTAGTATGCTGTAGATAATAGTGCTTTAATGCGGAGTTGGGTAGTTAGTTCTTTCTAAAACATAAAGATAAACTCGCTGCCTTTATTAGAGATAATTATTTTAGGGAGTCTGTGGAGTTTTTATATATAATCTAGGAACAGTTGGGTGATGGTAGGTGTTAATATATTAGGATAGGCGATTAAGTGTCTTATTTTAGATAGTTAGTCTATAACTACTATAATATTTGTACAGCCTTTACTTATGGGGAGCTTAATAACAAAGTTAATTAAGATGTCCTTCTATCTTTGGTCTGGAATAGGCAGTAGCTTTAGAAAGCCGTTATACGTCTTATGCGAAGCTTTAGCTTATTGGTAGGTGTAGTAACTAGAGATGTACCTTTATGTTATATTATGTATGTTTAGCTAGTAGTACTCCTGTTAGAGTAGTTCTAGGGTTTTTTTCTTGGCCTAGGTAGCCGGCTACTAGTAGGTCGTGTATATATTTAAGGAGCTTAAGCTTGAGTTTATTGTAATTAGGGATAACTAGGCGGTTCTGGTAGTATAAGCGGTTTCTATGGGCTTTGTATTTACTTAAAGAAATCTTTTTAGAGCGTCTAATGCTATCTTACATTAGCTTAAGCGTCTCTTAGATGAATTTATTATTTAGGTATTTGTTAATTATAATCTGTTTAATTAATTAATTAGTTATTTTAAGGATATATACTATAAGATCTTTAGTAGGAGGGTTAAATAATTTGGGGTAAAGTAAGGTCTGATTTTAATAAGAGCGCGCTTCTTCTAGCGCTGGCGTGTCTTGCAAGTATTGGGTTAGAGTATTAGGCTTCTAACCTTAAATGCCTGGGTGGTACGTAATAGAGAATTGGAAATGGGATAGATATTCTAACTAGTGGGCCTAATAGTGACTTAGCTGCTTTATAGTTATAAAGTATTGCAGATTCTTATAATTGCTAAGAACCTTAATTGAAAATCCGGCACCTTTTAGTTTAGGTTGCTATTGCTTAAAGTATTTAATAATAGCTAGTAGTTCCTTATCGTAGATCTTATAATTGTATTTAACTAGACTTAGTCGTTTTAAGAAGTATACTATGGGGTGTAATACTCCTTCCTTATTATATTAAGATATAATACCTCTAGTAATATAATTAGATAAGGTAGCTTCTATAATACTTATTTAATCTAGGTTAAAGTGTTAGAGTATAGGTGTAGTGGTAAATATAACTTTTAGATAAGTAAAGGCTTTCTTATATTTCTTACTAAGGATAAAGGCTTTATCCTTTTGGGTTAAGGCTATAAGGGGTAAAACTAAGGCGGAGAAATTATTAATAAATTATTAGTAAAAGTTGGCGAAGCCTATAAAGGCCCTTACGTCCTTAACGTTCTTAGGTTCTTGCTAGTTTATAATTGCTTTAACTTTCTTAGGGTCCATTTATACGCCGTTTATAGAAATAATAAGTCCAAGGTATAGGACTTCTGTTTTGTGGAACTTGTATTTATCTATATCTAATTATAGGCCGGCTCCGCGCAAGGCTTGTAGGACTAGTTTAACATATTTTTAATATTTAGCTAGACTATTGCTATATATTAAGATGTTATTAATATAAGCAGTATAAAAGACGTCTAGGTATGGGCGTAGGGTATTATTTATAAAGTGTTGGAATAAACTTAGGGCGTTTATAAGGCCAAATAGTATTATTAAGTACTTAAATAATCTGTATTAAGTACAAAATGTAATAAGCTATTTATCTCCTTTTGCGATACGGAGGCGGTTAAATGCGTGGATAATATTAAGCTTTATATAAAAGCGAGCCTTACTTAATTAGTTTAGTGTCTCTTGGATTAATGGGATTAGGTATTAGTTCTTAACAGTAACAGCGTTAAGAGCTTAGTAGTCTACGCAGAAGTGTAGACAGCCGCTAGGTTTCTTAACAAAGATTACTGGTGCGGCTATAGGTAAAGAACTTGCTTTAATAAATCCTTTGTCTAGATATTTGTTTAAGTACTTCCGTAGTACCTAAAGTTTATTTTAGGACATCCCGTATAAGGGTCTGAATCTGGGATACCTTCCTTCTTTAACTACAATCTTATAATTATATAGACGGCGTTCTAGTAGCTTATTAGCTTCCTTTTATAAGAATATATCTAGATAATTATGGTATTCTACTAGTACCTTTGTGGCGGGGTTAGTGTGTTTCTTTAGTGCTAAGGCCTTTTTAATATCGGCTATTGTAATAGCGAAGATTATATATTTAGGTTTTTTAGCGAGTTATACTAATAGGGTAGCTCTAATTATATAGATGTTTAAGGTATTAAGCGAGCTTAGATTATCCTTAGTTTCTTATATAGTTTCTTATTTAGGTTTAGGTTTAGTATTAGGTACGAAGTTAGTATTAGATTTAGGTTTAGGTTCTTTAAGTATCTTTTTTATGGTAGAATACTAGTTCTTCTAGTACTTTTGTATATTAAGCTTAAGCTTCTGTTTAGTTTGGGGTGGTTTAGTAGTTAGGATTAGTTTGTGCTATTTAGTGTGATTTTTGGGTTCTTAGTGGATGTTAATGGAAATCTTATATTAGTAGAATTCGGTGGAAATTTTAGACTGGTGGATTTTGGTGGATTTTTTAGATTTTAGTTCTGGGTCTAAGTAGTAAGTTATAAGGCACTTCTGCTTATAATAGGAGGCGGTAAATAGAAGCTTAAGGTTGTTCTAATTAATGGTTACTTTATATAGCTTTATCTAGGGTTGTCTAAGGATTACTAAGTGACCTAGGGTAGTAACAAAAAGCTTAATTAGTTCTTTGTGGTTTAGGTATTAGAGTCTTAGAAATACTATATAGGTAATACGGCCTAAGATAGTGCGTTTACTATTAAATCTAAATACATTAATATGCTGGTTAAGGGGGGTTAGAGTAAAACTATTATCTTACGCGAAGATTTTGTTAATAAATCCTATGCTACTGGCTCCTATATTAATTAGGGCTTAAGTATTAACCTATTAATTATTCTGCTAAAGACGACAGTTAATAGTTATGCTGTAATTCTAAGAGTTAGAGTTTGTAACATCTAAAGCATTTAATAAGATCCTAAGGCAGCGCTGTCCTAGAGAGCAACTTAGCTCTAGAACCTTTCTTTTAGAGGCAATTAGGGCGGAGTTCTTATAGCGTGTTGGTTGTAGCTTTGTTTTTATAAGTGGTGCTTACTAAATATGGGGCTGGAACCAGGTAAAGATTGGGAATGGTAACTGGAGGATTAATATGGTAAGCGGCTGCTGGTTTTGGCCGTTTATAAATTATATTAGGGTATAGGAACGGAATAGTGGTTAAAAAGGTAGGAGCTACTTTTATACTTAAAACAGAGGCCTAGCTTAGTGCGTTGTTCTTATTTAGAGAACCCTAGTAAGGCGTATCCTAGGGTTCCAGTGTTAATATCTATGGCGTTAGGGTGCTTAGGCTAAGATAATAACTTAGTAGACGTTTGCGGAGCTGTCGTATTGTATTAAGGGGTGGATTTTGGTGTTAGGTGTAGTATATTATTGTACTATTTATTAATAACGTTTGTGCAGGCGTTAAGGGCTCTTAGTAGGTCTATGCTAATAAGGGAGGTTTTTAGTTTGGGGCTTAGGGATTTAATAAGGCTATTAATTAGTACGGAGTTATTCTAGCCTGTTTCCTTTACGTAGCGGTTAAATTTAGAGAAGTATATTAGAAAGCTTTTTATTCCTTAGGCTATGTGGTTTATCTTTCTCTAAGTAGTAGCTAAGCGGTTTAGGTTACTATATATAGCTTTAAGAAGTATAACTAGGCTTAGTACTAAGTTTGGTTAAAGAGGTTTAAAAAGGCCAGCTGCGCCTCTTTTTAGTCGACTTAGGGCGTAGCAGAGTTAGTTAGCTTTAGTTAGGTAGCGGTTAGCGTTACCAGCTAGCTTATTTTTAAGCCGGCTTAGAAATAATCAGAGTTCTCATTATTTACTAGTAAATATTAGAGGGTCTAGTAGTTGTTTAGATTATTATAGTGCAGTAGATAGATTTATAGGATGAATATCCGCAGCTAGCTTAGGGTTTATACCTGATAAGCTAGGTTTAGATTTAGTCATTTTTATTTTATCTATAGGTGGCGTGTTAGCAGCCTCTTAGGCTAGTATTTGGTTTTAGGACCCTAACGCGAGTGCCTTTAGGGTGCAGACTTCTTTTTAAAGTACTTTAATTAATTCCTAGTGCCGTGCTTTTTGTTTAGCTTATTAATTGGCTATAGTGGCCTAGTTCTGTATAAGGGCGTCTATAAAAGACTTCTATATATTTACTAATTATTCTTAGAGTGCGGATATGATATTAGCGGCCGTTGTAGGGGCTTTAAGGTTATTCTGCATTTTGGATAGGGTAGGGTAGGGTAAAGTATAGGTTTTTAATATAATATAGTGTTATAGAGTAAGTATGAGTGACGATAATATGTAGCAAAGTAGATATTATTAAGCTATGTATATAAACTATGTGGTAAAGTTAAGATGTTATATAAGGAAAGAAGGTAAGAAAACGGGAAGAAAGGGTATATATTATTAGTTTGGTTGCTTAGTTAACCTATATATAGGACAAAATAGGACTTGAGTAGTGGTCCTGGCAGAACTTGGCAGGATTCGTTAGACTTGGCAGAATATGGCAGAATGCGGCAGACTGCCGCCAGATTGCCGTAGATTGCCGTTAGATTGCCATGTCGTGGTCGGTTTCTTCTTGTTGAGTCGGTGGAAACAGGTGGACGTGTGTAAGGTATTATGGAGGTGTCCCGTGACAATACCCTATCCTATACTTATACTACTACTAAATATTCTAGATTTTGCACTTGGGGCTACTTATAATAGGTATTCCTAAAATATCTACCAGTTTAAAGCTCTATAATTAAATATTGTTAATATTTTATAGAAGGGTCATTAATTAGGCTCCCGGAGCATAATTTTTAAAGTTTAACACTATACTACTATTATAACCTTCTTATAGTGGCCAAGCCACCCCTAATCTTCTCCTCTCCCTTACCTACCTCCCCTTTCTCTTATTACTTAGCGCCGAGCTATTATGTTATTGCCGAGCTATTACGTTGTTGTACGTCCGAACTAGTGGGCAACGACATAGTTAATTAATTATATTAGGCGTTGCTACTATAGTCGTACCGCCTCTACCCATTAGGGAAAGGGGTTTTAGTATATAGTTATATCTCTTCTTATACACGTAATTGGATCGAGTTAGGGTAGTAGACTAATTCCAGCTATGTGGCGATTTAGTTATTAAGCATTAAAAATATTTAGTATGTATATAAAGCTTTAAATTGGAATTACAATCTACTATATTAGATCCTACGTAGAGGGCTCTATATTAAAGCTTTGCAGTCTAAATATATACTATATTTGTAACCAATATGATCTTTAAGCCTGGCTTAAGTAGGGCGCCTCGGTTACTATAGTAGATACTTACCTAGTAGTAACTAAGGCGCCTTAATCTTACTACTACTTCTAAATTAAGTAAAGGCTCTATATAGGGGGGTCCCAGGGGGCCTCCCTCTGGAAAACCTTATCTCTATATATATTAATTAAAGTCTATATAATAAAGCTCTAAATTAAAGCTTTAGGTTATATACTTGGGTTAAAATTTTCGTTAAGGGGACTAACGGTCCGCATGTTACAACTTAGTATTAGTTAGGGTCATTCCTCACAGATAGTGTCTAAGTATTAATTAACGTCGTTCTCGTAGATAGTATCTTAGTATTAACTAAGGTCGTTCTTGCAGTATATATGCTTAGTATCGGTTAAAAAGAACTATTCGAGTAGCAGTACGATGCCAACGTCCGTAGACGTACGGTCGGTCGGTCGGTCGGTCGGTTGTTGACAAATATACGCGTTTAACGCGTCGTCGTCGTCGTTTGGTTAAACACGTTAATAGGTATACGCGCTCAACGCGTACATCCGTAGGGACTTTTGTCGTTATCGATCGGCAAATTATACGGTCGGAAAGAGGTTACCGCCCGGCACGTGCTTCCCCATAGTATAGGCGGCCGCTTAGTAGAGAGAAGGAAAAAAGAAAGAGAATATAAGTATAAGGATGCCTGCATAGTATAGGGACTAAGCTTCTCGCAACCCAGCCACTACAGAACTTCGTAAACCTAAGACCTGAGACATAATATCGCAGCCTATATATAACTGGGAAGCTTAATATAATACAACGGCTTAAATTAATGCCTTAGGGCTTAAACAAATACCTCTAAACCGAAGCTTAAATAAATGTAACGATGGGCTTAAATAAATGCTATATTATAAAGATATTAAGCTAAGGAGTACTAAGAGAAGGTAGTAAGGCCACGTCTAAATATATACGCTAAGTCTTAAGCGAACCCCTAACTAGGTAACGCGCTCTAGCGCCGTTATAATAGTGCGGCTCTACCCAGTATTTTATATCTTCTTGCTAAAGCCTTATAAGTTACGCCTTAGGTTCTAACCCCTAGCAATAAAAGAGCTTAAAAAAGGCTGCTAGGAAGTAGAAGTAATTATTACCTACTAGGATTATACTAGATAACCGTAGTACCTTATTAAGTGGCTAGAATGGCCAAATAAATATAATAAATAGAAATATAAAGCAGTACTTAAAAATTATTAATAACTGCTAAATAAGTACCGTAAGCAGAATACCCCAGCTATATAACTAAAACGTAGGCGAAAAGTAAGCGCCGCCGCTAAAATATAACCTATACTAAAGCGGAGTAAAAGACGTCCTAAGGAATTAAAAAATAAGTAACGCTTGCGATAAGAACTGCGGTATATATATAGAGTAAAGCATAATTTATTAATATCCTATATAAGCTACACTTTAATGTAACCTAGCTATACTAGCGACTTACAGGCGACTTATAGATAAAGCTATAGCGTACACCAATAATAAAGCTTGATTTAAAAAGCACCCTTTCTAGACCTAGTCTGCTACTCTATACTAGCTTAGCAGATTATTATATTAGAAAATAGGTCTACTTAACTAAGGTTTAAAACCTACTAGTAACCTACTGGCAGTAATCTATACTAATAACTTATATACTATTCTATGTATATACTATATAGATAACGTATAAGGCTAAAGTATAGGTTAGTAGCGGATCTAATAGGTATATAACCTTACTGTCTATAAATCTGGCTATATATAAGTAATCTATAACCTATCTATAAAGTATATATGGCGCTATGCTAGTATAGCATAAGGCTAAAATATGGAGTTAGTGGTAGATTTGATAGGTATACTACCTTACTACTTATAATTTGGCTATATATAAATAACCTACAACCTACCCGCAAGGTATTAGCGACCTATCTATATAAGTAAACTTTTAGAATATTTCTAATAGTTTACTAAATTTAGGCGAGTCCTAAATAGACTAATTAGGATTTTCCATCCCAGGGATAGAAAATTGCTATTAGCTTAGTTAAATATAGGGAGTCTTAGCAAGGCAAATTTAACTAATTAGATAACTGTCGGAATGTTAGTTATGTGACGTGGTTACGAGACCACGAAGCGAGGCTAGCTAACCTAACCTTGGAGCAACCCCTTACTTCTAGACAATTGAACAACTACCAACTTCAACACCGCATACGTATTATACAGTGATATTCGTGCCCGTTGATAAAGCGAGTATACCGACACTGATTAGTAGACGTACAGATTAGGAAATACGCAATAAGCTAGAGCTTAAGAACCGTACTAGAAACAGTACATGGATTGCCTAGCCTTGTCTATTTCAGTTAAAGGAGAAAGCTACATTACCCTTAAAGCTTAAGACCATATATTAGCTTAACTGCTAACGCGTCAGATCGCCTAAAGAATTGTATCTTTATTTAGAGAAGATTATGACCTCCCTTAAGCTTAAGAGAATTTGTACTGGCCTTACAGCCAATACAACAGATCGCTAAGAGAATTGCAGTCTTGCTAAGAATACTTTACAGGCCCAACGGCTGTAAAGGACGTACACACCCAAATACCCTCACCTCAATACCCTCACCCCAACGACCTCAACCTTGACCTCGACCTTAACCTCGACCTTGACCTTAACCTTGAACTACAACATATATAAGGACTAGCACACTGCTTTACACAATAAGATGGATCCTAAATGGAAGGAGAGAATCACCAGATATGGTTATAGGATTGATATAATAACTGCCTCAGAGGAAGACCTGGAAGAATATATGGAAACGAAAATCTATAAGTATATATATAAGAACTTTACGGATTATATATTATGGTCGCTATTCCAAGAAGAATTCGAAGGCTTTACTATTAAGGACTTTAGAAAGATACGCTCTATTACTAAAGCAAAGCTCCGTACTTACCTACTCCAAAGAGGAGTATATGTCGCCACACACAGTAATAGATACCCACTCTATAAGGTTCTACATAATGTTCTTACAGAAGAGGAACCTCATAAATGGATAGATAAGGAAATCACAGGAGCTCTTAAGGAAGTCAGCCCTATAATTATAGTGGCACTATAAGAACAACTTAACTCAACATAAACAGCTCTAATATCGAATTAAGCTATAACCCCGTTAGTTATAGCCTCTTCAGTTCCTACAACCCCCCCCTATAGCCCACTACCTTCCCACACGGTACTGACGCCTGTAAACTATTAACTACCTCTATTACCTCCAACGCCTATAATCTAGCCTATAGCTACAGCTACAACACCTAGAACACAAATACCTACCCCTATAATACCCCAACTAGCTGTTGCATCTATACCCCAGTAAACTGCACCAACCGCCACCTAACAGCAAGCTGCACCTACCTCCACCCAAGATTAACTACTTACTCTTCTTACTCAACTCCTATAGACGCAGAATCAGTAATTATCGCCTACGGCAACTGCCTCTACCCTCCCTCTAGTAACCGCTCCTATCCTACCTAGTCTTCCTCCTGCCCAGTATCTTTACCCTAGTACTGCCAATACCGACCCTACTATGCACCTGCCTACGTATAGTAAAGAGGCAGCCACTATCGCTAAGATCTACACAGACGACCAGAAGTACGATGGAGTAAGTAATAGCTTTAACTTTAAGTTAACTATCTTCTATAATATCTGTAAGAGAGCTGGTCTACTTCCTAAAGGCTATATAACTGCATTCCCAACTATGCTAAAAGGACTTGCTTAGGATCACTACTATAATAGCAGTCTTTTAACTAGATTATTCACTAAGGCATATAACTATATGCGTCACTTCTTTAAAGGACCAGAGTACTATCAGAGAAACCTTACTAAATGGAACGCCACCAACTTCTAAGGAGTCATTAACGAGAACCCTAATAAGCAAATCTATTAGAGTTTCCAACTACTCCTTAATAAGCTCTTAAAACACCGCTATAGATTATACCCAGAGTTTCGTACAGACCTCTTCCTTATAAATAAGCTAGTTACCGCTTGCTAAGGAGTACTAGTATGCCGTATTGCTATTTCCAACCCCTCCAAAGACCTCTCCCAGTTAATTAGCAAGTTGCAATCTTCTATAGTTATATAGGAGAAGGAACACCCTTCCTAGGCCTTAATAAGACCGTCTTAAGGAGCCTACTTTATAGATTGCATATACCGTAACAACCGTGACCAAACCCGCTCCTATAGACAAAATACTGTCAGATCCCTAAAGGCCAAGTACTATATTTGCCAAAAGGAGAGCTGCCGCTCATGGAAATATATAGAGGAGGAACGGAACTGTTCCAGAGACAAGTATAAAAGACGTTTTAACAATAACAAGGGCCGCAATAGTAACTTTAAAGAACGCTTCAGATAATACACTATCTACTATAAAGGAGACAATAATAATAAGTGCAATAAGACCTTTAAAGCTCTTATGCTAGATACAGACGCTAATAAAAATACTGATAATAACAATAATAAGGAAGAATTAGAAGACCCTAACGGCTACTACCTTATATTATTTAGGACTTTTACTATAGACGAAGCAACCTCTATAAGCGTAGAACTAGCTAATAAGGCTTACACTTACTTACTTACTACAATCTCTACAGAACCTACTACGGAAACCAACCCGTTTAACTATAACACAACAACCGCCGCTTTACGCTATACTTCCACGGTATTTATGGGAATTATAATTAATACTAGTACGTTAAAGAAGTCTATAGCCGGTTACGGACAATTCTAGGCACTATAGAACGTGGACTAATCTATAAGACTTAATACCTCAACCAAAGGACAAGTTAACGTGCAGTTCAGCATTAGAATTACTACCTCCATTAGAACTGCGGATATTGTCACCCCTATAGGCAAGATATAGTTTTATATTGTCTATATAGATACCCCCTTCTTGCTCTACTTAGCGGATATAGATAGACTCCAAATCTACTACAACAACCTTAGAAACGTTGTTATCACTTACACTAAAAAAGTACTAGTAGTGCGACGGTTTGGCCACCCGTTTCTCTTATAGAGCTTATTACTATAGTTATATCTGCCTAAATCCTTTAACGCGAACCCCTGCTACTTGATAGATATAGAGCTACGGCGCCTATATCGTTGATTTGGATATCCCTTAGTTGAGAAATTGCAAAAACTACTCTACTATACTGGCCATGAAACGGACAGAATGGCCATTAAGCAACTAACTAAGTTCTGCCACTACTATTAGAAGTTTAGCAAATTACTAAGCAGATTCCGCTTTACCCTATAAGACAACGTTAATTTTAACTATAATATCATCGTTAATATTATGTACATCAGCGGATCACCCCTCCTATACGTTATTAATAAAGGAACGCGATTCCAAGCCGGTAGATAGCTATAAAACATCAGCGCTAAACACATATAGGACGTTCTACGGATGTGCTAGATTAATACCTACTTAGGGCCACCAGACCTAATTACCTATAATACTAGAAAGAACTTCGTTAGTAAGGAATTTAAGCAATATACTACCATTATAGGAATTAGTATAAAGGGAGTACCAGTTAAAGCACATAACTCTATTAGAATGGTAGAGCGCTACTATAGTCTATTACGCTAAGCCTATTAGATTATCATGACTAAAATCCCTAAAATTAATAAGGAGATAGGACTCCAAATGGCATTTAAAGCAATTAACGATTTAGCTGGCCCTAGAGGACTAGTTCCTACACTTCTAGTCTTTAAAGCCTACCCCCAAATGGTTAAATCCGATGTACTATTCCCCACGGTTATATAACGCGCTGCCGCAATTAAAAAGGCTATAGCAGAGATATAGAAGCTACAAGCTAAACAATAGATTGCTGATGCGCTAAATATGCAAAACGGACCTAATGCTAATGTAATTTATAATCTCCCACCAAATTCGCCCGTTTTGGTCTGGAGAGAAGGAAACACTGGCTAAAGCGGCCATTAGGACGGGCCATTTACCTTACTTACTATTAAGGGTGAAATATATACCGTTAAACTATCTAGCGGACCTATAGCCTTCCGATCTACGGTTGTAAAACCCTACCTTTAAGCAACTAAATCGCAGGAGCAAATTGTTGGACCAAAATCGCTACCTAAACCTCTATTTGGGTCAGCCCTTTCTAAGACTGTCTTAGAGAGACCTGCTAAAGCTTAGCAACAACCCCTAAAACGAGGCAGAGGACGCCCTTGCAAATACCCTCTACTTACGGCCATAGCTAACATCACCATCTACCTATAGGATGATAGTTAATTCAGTACTTAATTTAGCGCCTCCTAACAGAAGGAGCTTACTGGTCTACTTAAAAAGGGAGTTTTTAAGATTGTAAAACTCACGGACATACTATAAGGCGTATAACTCTTTAATTCGCGATTTGTTGATGAGATTAAGAATAAGGGAACTAATAAGGCTTTTAAGAAATCCCAACTAGTTATATAAGCTTATAATAACTTAGAAAAGGAACTGGTTCTTACCTAATTACTAACTATTTAATAAGTTAGCTAATAACTAATTCTCTGTATCGCCGCTATAAAGCTTCTATAGGCACGACTTTACCTCCAAGACATTTTACAGGCCTATGTATAATTAACCACTATACTAAATTGAGAATTCTATGTATAACCTCTGTATAAGCTGATTAAGCAACTTAGGATTAACAAGGCCTCCATTTTAAAGGTTGTAAAACCACTCTATAGAGTACTAGAAGCCAGTAACTACTAGTTTAAAATATATCACTTATATTACATCCAACAGTTACACATGGACCAGTCTATATACAACCCCTATCTCCTATAGAGCAACGAACCCTTTGGCATTATAGGCCTATAAACCGACAATACTCTATTCCTGGCAAATAAGACCTTTATAAACGCAGAGCAAAACAAGCTGCATAAGGCCAAGTTTATAGCTAAAGAACGGGAACAACTTACCGTTAATACGCCTATTAAGTTTAATGGTGGAGTCATTCAGCTACTAACTAATGGGAGCATTATGCTTATTTAGGAACGACAATGTATAAACCTTAGTACAATTAGCACCAAGCTTGCCACGAGTACAGGATTAAGAGGAGCCACAAGAACCTTAACTCCAAAGGACCAGTATATTGCTTAACGCGCTAAAGGTATATATATCGCTTTAGTTTACCAGCCAGAAGCCTTATTTAATTTATCCTTTACCGCCTAGGTAATTAACCCCAATAAGAAAGACGCAAAATAGTTAAATAGGCGTCTAAACTGGCAAATTAAGAACGCTAATAGAGGCCTTAAGTTTATTAAGTTAGATATTAAAACCCTACAGCTCCTAGTATTTATGGACGCGTTATTTACTAATAACAAGGACCTCTCTTTGCAGATCAGCTACGTTATCGTACTAGCTGATACTACAAAGAAGGCCAATATCATCCATTGGAGCTTAGTTAAGTGCAAAAGAGTTACTTGGAGCGTACTAGCTTCTAAACTCTACGGTACGGCCCATGGCTTTAATATCGGCGTTGTGATTAAATCTATAGTAGACAAGATCCTATAAATTAACCTCCTATTTATGCTTTGCACTAATTTTAAGTCCTTATATGACTGTCTAGTACAACTTAGAACTACCTAAGAAAAGCGCCTAATAATTAACGTAATGTACCTCCGGCAAGCCTACAAACGGAGACAGATTATAAAGGTAAAATAGATTAACGGAGAGGCTAACCCTACTAACGCCATAACAAAGGGAAAACCCTACACGGCTCTTTAATGGCTTATTAATACAAACCGAATTAATCTATAAGTTGTAGGATAGGTTAAATAAATGAACTTAGATTTAGCTTAACATTAGGTAACTAATTGTAATAGTGCGGACCCTAAATTTAACCAGCTAATTAGGATTTTCTATCCCCAGGATAGAAAATCGCTATTAGCTCGCTTACCACTAGCGCCTTGGCGACCCTCGTAATATATCAACCTACTACCCCTAACAATTCTTCTTGCAATTACGGACCTGTAAAAGGAGCGTGGAAGCTATTGCGTATTGATTGGATCTCTAACTATTGCGTATACGCTACGAATAGTCTAGAAGTAAACTTGACTTTAGAGTGTAGATTAGCCTTCTTTTTAGAGTTACTCTAGTGTCGGAATGTTAGTTATGTGATATGGTTATAAGACCACGAAGCAAGGCTAGCTAACCTGACCTTAAAGCAACCCCTTACTTCTAAACAATTGAACAACTACTAACTTTAACACCGCATACGTATCATACAGTGATATTCGTGCCCGTTAATAAAGCGAGTATACCGACAATAACTTTAACCGGCGGTTAAAGTTCCTTAATATCCTTACGCCACATATATATACTATCTATCTCTCTATACGTAAAATTAAAACGTTCTTTCCCCTCTAATTTTTTTTCCTTATTAAGGCTTAAGTATATAAAGGATTAGGGACAATCTTTTTTAAAAAGGGGGGGGTTATTAGGTAAAACTTAAGTAGATAGTTATATAGCTGTAAGGTATAGGCGACCCTAGGGCGACCTAGGGGTAACTTGCCTATAAGGTACGTGCGCTACACATACCTAGGGGAAACCCTTCCTTACCTCGCATATAAACTCCTCCTTTGTCCTTAAGGATTTGTCTATCTATACAATATACCTTATTATTCTATTATTAAGCTCCCTATCTATATCTTTATCTTATAGAGGAGGCATTATTAATCTTAAAACGGGACCTATTTAAATAACTATTAAAGGAAAACCAATTAAGATATCTTTAATATCCTACTATTAGGACGGGCTAAGGTAGTACTAGGAATACCTTAGTTATAGGAATATAATCTAAAAATTAATTAGGTTATAGATTAGGTTAATATTAGAGATACTTAGCAATATAAAGGAAATAGGTAACTAAGATAGTATAGTACTAAGCTAAAGTAATATACGAAGAAATTAAGTAAGGCTTAAGTTACATACTAAAGAAATACTATAAGTATGGTAAGAAACTATAGAGCCTAGAAAGTAAAAGGCTAGTAGATTATATAGTATAGGGCTATAAAATAGAATTGGAACTAGGAATAAGTCTAAAGATCTTTCTAGTTTATAAGCTAACTAAAGAGGAGTTAAAAGCTCTTAAAGAGTTTATCTAAGAGAACTTATAAAAGAAATATATTTAACTATTATAGTTATTGGCAGGATATTTTGTATTATTTATACTAAAGAACGGAAAACTTAGATTATATATTAACTATAAATAGTTAATATATATTACCAGAAAGAATAGATATTTTTTACCCTTAATTAGCGAAATTTAGGATTAAATTAGTAATGTATAAATCTTTATAAAAATAGATCTAAGATAGGCGTACTATTAGATTGGGATTAAAGAAGGTAATAAATAGAAGGTAGCCTTTAGGTTAAAGAAAGGGCTATATAAACTATTAATAATTATTCATTGCTTAACGTCCGATTTAGATCCCTATTAAGCCTACATAGACTACTCCTTATTTATATATAGGGAGAAAACTCTATATAAGAAACCCTTGTAATCCATCTCCCTGCCTTTTAGGACTCGCCTACTTAGCGCCTATAGGTTACCTATAGTGCTCTACTACCTTACTTTTTAACCTCCTTAGGAACTACTGCTGCTATAACAAGCCTACAGATACACTAGTATCGCAAACTTTACTTTACTACTATAGAGTTATTAGGGGGCGCCTATTACTTACCCCTTTGCCTTCTATTATTATTTCCTTTACAACCCAGAACTGGTTTAGTATATTTTAGCTAATAAGCCACTAGGTAACCGCCTTAAGACATTTTTATATTAAGAGTAGTGTATTATAGTTCTCTATGCCAGCTATTAAGAGCATTACTTCTTAGTTGGTGCGTAAGGGACATACCAGTATTACATGTTTTAGTGTCTGTCTTGGCCAGCCGCATTTACATCTTAGGCTACCTACTAGGACGCCCACCCAGTAGAGCCAATCTTTTAGTCCTATTATTCCTGTTCTTAAGAGTGTTGCTATTATATTTTCTGCCTTTATTAGGCCTTCTTGGAGCCCTTAGGTGTTTACCCCCCCATATAAACTATTAGTTATATAATTTGGGCTTATAAACGCACTAATAATATTCTAAAAGTAAATTAATAGTGTATTAGAAGAACACTTTAATAAATTAATTATAGTATATTTTAATATTATTATTATCTACTTAATAAGTAAGAAAGAATAAAGGGAATACGTTAAATGGGTTTTAGAGAGACTATAAGAAGAAAAGATACTAGTAACAATTAAGAAATACGAGTTCTTTATATAGAAGACCAATTTTATTAAATTTATTATTAAACTAGGCAAGATTAGTATAGACCTAAAGAAAGTAGAACCTATAGTAAGTTAGTAAGAACTAAAAAATGTTATATAAGCTCGGACCCCTAGAACTTAGTTATCTCCTAAAGTCGGTCACCTAACCAAATTAAACCACTAACTTGTTAACCTATTTTCTCTATAACGGATTAATTAATATAGATCAAAATAAGCAGAATGCATAAATAGCTATTGCAAATTTCGGATCTGGTATTAATAAGTCTGCGCGAAAAGCTATGCTCGCGTATAGTGTCCCTTTGTTAATTTTAAGCGATTAATTAAATGGCAAACCACCAAAGCAATTTACACACCAATATTAATAGCAATTAACTCCTATATAGTAGGCCTTGCTTATTAATTAGGTACTTAAATAGGACTTATAAAAAATTTCCCCTTATATACGTAATTATGAAAAAATAATAGCTTAGGTCTTTGGTTGGCGTAGTAATACTAAGCCCCTTAGTAAAATATAAGTAATTAGCTACTTTAAATAAAAAATTTATATAAAATTTATATATACCTAAGTAATAGAAGATATATAAATCAATAGGGTATAACTAAAATAAATTTAAAAGTTTTATAGCCCTTATAAAAGGGTATAAAAGAAGGTTAATATATAGAAAAAAAAAATTGGGTAATGGTAGAGGGACACCCCCTAATTGATACTCGGATACCCCCCAATTAATATTTAGACACCCCCTCCTAATTGAGTTTAATTTCTTCCTAATTAAGTTAGAATATTACGTAAATTTGAGTTGTTTGCATCTGTATCAGTACGTGACCGTCGCGCGCCTATATCCAAAACATCACCTTATATTTGCATTACCTATCCCCACCCCAGCCTCTAACTATTAAGCGCCCGCCCAGCTAGCTCTGTTCGCGTTAATATATTAACTTATTATAAGCTATCCGCATTTAAACAGAATACTGGGTATACTACGCGTGGGCGGGGTGCTGGCCAGGGCACGGTCGCAGGCGCGAGCGCGCGTGCTCTCACAGACAGTTTGTAAATAGGTAGTTCGTAGATATTAAGCAGAGGTAGTAGTACCTAAATAAGTTCACGCGGCGCCTTACAGGGTACTGCGCAATCGAGGTGTAACAGTTATAAGAGTTATTTAATTTTCGCGATACAGATGCAAACAACTTAAATTTATATAATATTCTAACTTAATTAGGAAGAAATTAAACTTAATTAGGAGGGGGTGTCCAAATATTAATTGGGGGGTGTCCCTTTACCGTTACCCTTTATTAAAAAGCCAGAAGGAGGCTTAAGATTCTATATTAACTATTAAGCTCTAAATGTAATTATAATTTAAAACTAATATCTAATTCCCCTAATTTAAGAGACGCTTAACTGTTTAGTAAAGGTATAGTACTTTATAAAGCTTAATATAGTTACTGCCTTTAATAAAATCCATATATATAAAGGAAATAAAAAGTATATAGCTTTTTACACGCAATAGGGACTCTTTAAATACCTAGTAATGCTATTTAGCGTAAAGAACGGTCCTAGTATATTTTAGTAATATATTAATAATACGCTTTATAAATTCCTTAATATATTTATTACTATATATATTAATAATATCTTAATCTACTCGTCCTTACTTTCTAAATATTAGAAACACGTTAAAATGGTTCTTAAATACCTATAAAATACAGGCCTATAATGCGATATTAAGAAATATAAGTTTTATACGTCCAAGGTTATATACTTAGGCTTAATAATATCCTGTAACGGAATTAAAATAGACCCTAAGAAAGTTGCCGCAATTATAAACTAATAAAGCCCTAATAATATATAAGACATTTAAGGATTTCTAGAATTTGTAAATTTCTATTAACAATTTATTAACCACTTCTTAGAAACTGCTTAGCTATTAGTAAACCTAATAAGAAAGAATATAAAATTTAAATAGACCACCAAATATAAATAAGCTTTTAACGACCTAAAGTATTATTTTATAACTACTCTAATTCTCATCCACTTTAACCCTAACCTTAAATATATTATTAAAACAGACTTATCTAATTATGCGCTAGGGGGAGTATTATCGCAATATAATAAGAACGGTAAGCTATATCTAGTAGCCTTTCTCTCCTAGAAACTCGCCCCTACTAAATTAAACTATAAGATATATAATAAGGAACTACTTATAATTGTTAGATGTTTTAAATAGTAGCGTCCTAAGCTTAAAGGATTATTGTTCCTAATATATATATTAACAGACCATAAAAGCCTATAGTACTTTATAACTATAAAGCAATTAATATAGCGCCAAATTTGTTAGGTTGAATACCTCTTATAATTTAACTTTAAGATTATATACTAACTAGGTAAACTTAATTAGAAGCCTAACGCATTAATATAATAATTATAAAATCTATCTATAAACACTATAGATAAATGGATTACAAATTAATTACGGATCTTATTGCCTCTAGATATTTTAAAAAACTACATCCTATATTTCTAAACGCGGAACTTAATAAAAATAAATTAGAAGTTAATAAATGGGAAATAAAAATTAATTAGCTAATAGAATATAAATATAAGAATAATATATGGATAATAGATATAATAAAAGCGATTTAAATAGGAAAACAATAGTATAAGGATATTATACTTACTAAATGTAAGATTTAAAACGACCGATTATACTATTAATAAAAGATAGTAGTTCCAAATTCCAAACCTTTATAATTTAAGATACTCAAATTTGTATACAACCCCCCTATAGTAGGGTATCCTGGCTATATAAAGACTTATAAAATTGTTTAATAAGTATATTACTAGCCTATAATGCACAACTATATATAAAAATACGTTTAAGTATATAGGATGTGCGTACGTGGAAAGACCTCTTATATAAAGAAGCAAGGAGTACTTTAACTACTACTAATTCTAATATAAAAATGGCGCGACATTTTAATTAACTTTATAGTTGACTTACCTAGCAGTAATAGGTTTATAAATATTATAGTAGTTATTAACCATCTTATAAAAATGCAATATATAATTCCTATAGACTTAATTAATGCGATATTAATAGCTAAATATTTCGTTAAGCACGTCTTTAAACTATATGGACATCCTAACTTAATAATATCCAACTATAGAAGCCAGTTCGTTTTAGATTTCTAGCAAGCCCTATATAAATAATTAAGTATTTAAACATAACTCTTAACTGCATTCTATCTAGAGATAGATAGTTAAACTAAAATTATAAACACGATTATAGAATAACACCTATAAATATACTACTCCTACCTATAAGACAACTAGAAGAAATAGCTGCCCTTAGTTAAGTTTACTGCAAATAATACAATAAACATATTAATAGGCGTAACGCCGTTCTACGCAACCTACGGATAGGACCCTTAACTTAGATTTAAACTATAATCTAAAATCAACACAACGGGACCTATAATTAAATGGATTTAGTTAATTAATATATATAACTTTGCTAATTAAATAAAGCAGTTAATAGAACTATTACAAAGTAAATTAACGTACGCTTAAATAGTATAGGAATGGCATATAAATAAAGGACGAGCTCCCGCATAGGACTTTAAGGAAGGTAATATAGTTTACCTAAATATACAAAACCTATAGACTTAACAGCCCTCAAAAAAACTTAATTAGAAGTTTATAGGCCTATACTAAATTAAGAAGAAACTAAGTCTATACGCCTATAAGCTTAAACTGCCAACTAAGATAAAAATATACCTAATATTTTATATAAGCTTATTGCAACCTTTAAAAGATAATCCTATAACTTATTAAATTCCACTACTATCTCCTATAATTGTTAATAACGGCAACAGTTTATGCTTTATTAGCTTGGTTAATAATATATAATGGAAAACACGATCTAAACAATTTAAACTTTTTATTAAGTGGAAAGGATATAAAACACAAATCTAGGAAACCTATAACTATGACGGCGCTAGAGCGCGTCACCTAGTCAGGGGCTCGCTTACGCCTTGGCGCGTATATATAGACGTGTCCGTTCCACGACCTTCTTCTTCTCCTTAGTTTGATATTCTCGTATAGGACCAATACAATCGTACAGGCCTACGCCCTCGTTGCTGTTCCGTGCCTCGATGACCGAGTTCGCCACAATAACCAGATTAAGGCCAACGCGTCTTCCTTAGTAAAAGAATTCTATAAGGACTATCTTTTGCAGCCTACTCTGGCTAGATAGACATAATATAAAGGTAAATAATTGCCACCTAACATAAATACATAAAATATAATAGTAGGAAACTTAAAATAAAATAAAAAACTTAAAATGCATTATAACGTGTCGGTACCAATTTAATGGTATAAGTGAGTCGTGTCTAGGGGCACGAAATACGTATAGTATCGTATGCTTATTTAGACGGTGGTGACTGTCGGTTCTATTAAGGTGGGCTACGTGGTCTATATACTAACGCACCTCCCCCCTAACTAGCTAGTGTTTCAGGAGTGCACCAAACGCGTAAGCAAGTGGGTATACCGAACGCGTAAACGCGTACTTAGTGTATCAAACGCGTAAGCACGTGGTTAGTACAACAGGTGCTGTAATTATACACTAGCGGTACTTGGAAAATGGAACCACTTGTGTATAGCCTCCGTAATTGCCTCAATAGAACCATAAAAGGGGTAAGAAAATATATAGGAAATCCCTCCCGAGGTGCCCTCTGGGCTGCCTTCTAAACGGTGCCCTAAGCTAGCCGTAAGCCTTGCTTTACGGTCCGTAAAATGAACTATGCGGCCTTTTGACGGGCCGTAAATAAACTGTACAGCCTTTTAACGGGCCGTAAATAAACCGTGCGGCCTTCCAGCGGGCCGTAACTGAACCGTAAATTCTCCATTAGTCTCGCTCTACCTATTCTGTGACTTTTAGGTTGAGTTTGTTTGTGTTAATTAGGGTCTTAAGAGCTTGACACGGCTTTGCCTTAGTCATGGCGTCTGCTGGGTTATCTCCGCTGGTGATCTATTTAACCTCCGTAATCTCACGTCGTTCGTAGGCCTGATGTAAGCACATTAGGTCGACTATGAGTCTCTTCTCCTGTGTCGTACCTAGCTTGACTAGGCAGTCGTATAGAGACTTTAAATTGGTGCATAAAACTAGGGGTAGCTGCTCTAATTATAGGATCTTCTGGATCGTTGATTTAATTACGGCTGCTATATTAAAGCCATGGGCTAGTGCATATAGTTTAGAAGCTAGTACACTGCGGGTTACTTATTTGCATTTAATTAAAGACTAATACAGTATATTTGCGTCTTGGTTACGGTCCGTAAGTATAATTATAAAGCCAATTTGCGATAACAGGTCCCTATTATTGGCAAAGGAGGCGTCCGTAAATACCATTACGCTAATGGAATTTAGGTCTAGTGGTATAAAAGTAAGTCCTCTTATCGCATTATTAATTTGCCATTGGATACGCTTATTAAGCTACTTAATATTTTCTTCTTGCGGATCTACTGCCTGGGCCGCAAAGGATAAGTCATAGGCAGATTCGGGTTAACAGACTATAGCGATATAGGCACCTCTTATACGCTATGCAGCGTATTGGTCCTTCGTATTTACGGTCTTATAGGTCTCTCCATAGGAACTGGTAAGGTCCGTAGGCTTTACTATAACAGGCTTTAGGTTTTAAGCTTGGTGTTTCTAAGTTAGCTAGATTAAGTTGCCCTTTTATATAATTAAGCCTCTGTTAAACTTAATTAGAGTCCGCTTAGTTAATTGCTCTTGCGGCTTTACTAGGAACTTAGCTTCTTATAGTTCAGTCTCTTCCGCGTCCGTAAAAGTTTAGTCCGCTAGAAAGAGGGTATTGTCCATTTAGAGTCTAACAATACCAAGGCCGTTTAATAGGGTATATAGGAGGCAAGGGTTATAGGTCAACTGCTCTATCTTAAGTTTACTAACGTGGTGCTAGTGGTATATCTTAAACTAGTAGTTTCTAGCTTCTGGCACTCTATAAAGTGGTTTTATAACCTATAAAATTGTTCCTGGTTGCAGATTAAGCTTAAGCGGTAGCCGTATAAAGATGTCCCTACTTAGGTAGGTGTTAGACTGTATATAGGCTTACAAGATGTCCCATAAGTAGAGGGCTACAGGTTTGGTTTGCTATAGTCCCAGTATAAGCGCAAGTATAATCCGTTAACTGACCTGTTAAATTATAGGTGATTGTATAAGGACGAGGTCCTTTCCCTAGTTGTTATAAGCTTATATAATAAGCCTTAACTTTTTAAAGGCTTTATTAGTACTAGGGTGCTTAATTTTATTAATAAAGCGCGAGTTAAATATATAGACGCTTTACAGAACGTCTCTCTCTGTTATAACCGCAAAGACGCCCTTCTTAAGTAGTCCGTTGATCTCTTTACGTCGTAAGTCTATAAAAGGGGTTTCCTATACTAGAACTAATATATCCGCAGGCGGAGATTGCTTTACAAATGTGCCTACGGAGGTTAGGTGATTCTCTATTATAGGGTTCTTGTAGGGGCGTCTTTAGCCACGCTTTACAGCAGGTTTTGTAGGTTTATTAGGTTTCTGGGGGACCTCTAGGGTAGGTAAGGGTGCTTCTAGTTTATCCAATTTGGTAGGTGCTTCTGGTTCGTCTAGCTCAACGTTATAGATATTTTTGGACTAAAAATAGGGTTTTACAGACGTGCTTCTGAAGCTTGTCGGTCCACTAGGGAGCTATACACAGTAGGTCTCGTCTTCTACGGCTAGTAGACAGTAAGGTCCAGTCCAATTGCCGCTTTTACGCCATATAAGGACTTCAGAGTTAAGCGGGAGGTTATATACTAGGGTTGTATTAGGTCCGTTATAGTAGTACAGAGCGTTATTAACAGTTTATTTAGCCCGTAATTTAACTATTTCAGCTATTGCCTTTTGTATTATAGCTGCTTGATCCATAATAGACGGGGTAGGAGGGTCCAGTTTACTTATCCTTGGGTAGGCTCCGTAGACTAAGAGGGTAGGTACTAGTCCGTTAGGGCTAGTGGTATTATTAACGGCTTTTATAGCTATCTGTAAAGCCAGTTCTTTTTAGATATTTTTATACTCATCTATAATAATCTAGTAAGCTCTCTATAAAGCTAGGTAAGCTTGTTTAACAAGTCCAACAGACCAGTGCGCCTTAACTAGAACAGCTTTTGTTAAAATAGCTATAGCCGTAGCATACTGTTAGAATTCCTTACTAATGAAGTTCCTACCAGCGTCGTAGGTGATATACTTAGGGGGTCCAAGGTATATATTAATCTAGTAGGTCCGTAAAATGTCCCAAGTATATTTTACGGATATATTTTACAACCAACGGGCAGCTTAATAGCGGGTTGCCTCGTTAACTATATATAATACTGGACTGCCGTTAATATATATAATATCCACGTACACTAAGTGGTTGAAGTTAAGGTCCTTATAAAGGGTGAACTTAAATCTACCTAGGGAACGTCCGTATTTCTGGTAAAAAGAGCAGTATTTGGTTAGGTGGTTGATTGCCTTCCTATCAACATCGTTATGTCTAGAGCGTTTAAAAACTCTATATAGCTTTTCGGCTAACAGGTAGCCGAAACGGCAGTATAAACGGTGGATTTCAGTACTAGTAAAGTAGCATGGGTTGTAGTTAAAAGATTCCTAAATATAGGTCCGTAAAGTCTCTCCCTATATAAGGAACGGGTGTCCAAATCATCGTGTAATTAGTAGGGTAATATGCTTGCTTCCTAGGGTAGTTGTGGGGCTAGTTAAGGTATCTATAATATTGTTATAGTAGACCTATAACCTGTCCATATCTGCAAGACAGAGTAGAAAAGGGGTGTCCGCTTTTACTATATGGAAGTTAACTAGGCCAATTAGGGTCTTAACTGCGACTAATTTAATTAATGCGGTTAAACCAATGCCAAATTAGACGTTTACGGCCCCAGCTTGCATAGTATTAATGTCCGTATTATTATTTATGGTAGTCTTATATGTAAGGTATTGTCTGTAACCTATAGTAGACTTCTTAGAGGCACCTATATCGATTATAACGCCATAGAATTCTTTAGGGGTATAGCGTTCTATAGTAATATATGCAAATGGGTCCTATTCGCGGTCCATAACGTCCGTAACGGGTCCAACGGGTGTACTTACGGGCCAGTTTTCAGGTATAATTAAGTGTATAAAGGAGCGGTCGGCTAATACGGTCATAGTATTAAAGGCTTAACTGTCCGTAAAAGGTCTAAAAGTAGTTAGGAATGTCTCTAAGGTCTTCTATTCCTAAGCGTCTGAGTTAAAGTTAATTATAAGGGCTTCTATTAACTTGTTAGGGGGCTCCTCTACTTCCTCTCCTTTGTATTCCAAAATAAACTAGTTAATCTGGTTATTAAGTCTCTTCCTAGACTTGTTATATTCTTCCTAGGTATGCCTTGTAGACCAACATCCTTTTTTGCCGCACATAAAGCACTTCTGACTGGTTTGTCTACGGGGGTATGCTTTCGTACGGGAGTTGCTATAAAGATTGCGGGTAGAACCTAGTCGATGCGGATACTACTAGCGGTATCGGCGGTCTATAAAGTAGGCATCTAAATCAGGTTGCGGATTTTATAGGTCCGTAATAAAAGCTTAAGTACTACCTGGCGGGTTTAAGGCTTCGTACGTTATAATAGAGGACTGTAAATCGTTAATAAGGCCAGCTACAGTGTCTGCGGGCTTATAATAGGCGTATTTATAGGGTTCTATTTCCTAGCAGGCCGTAATTAGTTTGTTGTGCAAGAAGTTGTCCATTTAAAGCTTAATATTAAGACCGTGCTGTAGGTGGCGGAGGTCTTTAATAAGGATTTGTAGGCACTCTATGGTTAATTTTTCAGTATTCTTGTCCATTACGGTCCGTAACTTAGTCGCATTCCATTAGGTAAGGATATTACGCCTATATTCTGGTCCTTTAAAGTAGTTGCGTGTGGCTTTGTATAGCTTATCAAAGGGAACACCAAGGGGGTTACTCTTAAGGTTAGTGTAGTAGTGGTCAAGTACTAGGCCGCGCAGTATAGTAGAGTAGGCTTGGCTAAACTTCTATTTAGGAATATCGGCCTTCTAACAGAGGTCCGTAAAGATGGTCAGTTTAAAGTTAAAGTTGTCGTTTTCACCGCTATACTTGGATTTGTTAGTGTAGAGCTTAGCTAGGTTAGCTAGCTCCTTACTATAGGTCTTTACTTAGGTAGTTTGCGGGTCTATAGCTTACGGATTTATAGGTTGCGGATATATGGGTTACAGATCTGTAGTTTAAATAACAGGAGGGGTTTAGTCCGTATTTTGGTTCGCAGGGGTATTGTGGTCCGTAATTTGGGTTATAGGGGTATTACGGTCCGTAACATAAGTACTAGGTATACTTTAGCCAGTAAAATCAATTCCGAAACTGCTTGGGTTTATAGGACAAATTTGGTTAAGAGGGTTAGATATAAGGCCAGCGATTATATTAAGTTTAGAAGAAGCAAAGAGTTCCTTAGTAGTGTTATACTTATCTAGGATTTCTTTCTTAGTCCATTCCGTTCGGTCCTCCTTATGTATTATATTGTACAAGGACCGTGCAATAGTGACCCATTTATTCCTTTTAACCCATACGCCTTAGTTACGTAAAAGGGTCCGTAGGTTATAGATAGTAGTAGGGTTGCATTCCTTAAAGATGGCTTCTATAAAGTCTGCAAAGTCTTCCTAGTATTGCTCCTATAGGTTAACGTTCATAAGCTTAAAGTATTCGTACTTAAGGATTTTAAATTTAATATAGTTGTTGATATTATTTATAGACATAACGTTGACTCCTTATCTCTATTTCTTTTAACCTTTATTAACCTGCTTGCTGATATCTGCCATACTATATAGTGTAGTGTGGTGCGTAGCGGGTGGAAAAGGTCTTATAAGGGTCCGTAAAATCGGTTAACGGGCCCGTAATAGTTCGTAGAAGGGTAAGGGGGTCTCCATAGGGTTTTAACAGGTCCGTAGTGGTTCACAGGAGGGTAAGAGGTCTCTGTAACGGTCTGTAAAAGTAATTAATGGGTCTGTAACGGTTTGTAAAAGGGTAAGGGGTCTCTGTAAGGGGTTAGAGAGAAGGCTGGGGTATTTTAGTAGGGTGTAGTGGTCGCGTTCTTAGTGTGATTGTGTTCTTAACGTGGTCGCGTTGACTACTGGTATAGTAGTTAATATCTCTGATTAAGGTGGAGCGTAAACGTCTTCCAAAACCAGGGTAGATTTAAGGTAATTCTAGGTAAGGTGGAGCGTTAGATATCTTCCAAATCTAGAGTACTTTAATTCTCTTCAACTGAAATAGGGGCTTGTAAGGTGGAGTGTTAGACGTCTTCTAAGTAAGTGCGTATCTCCTAATCTGTGCGCGCTTACTGATCAGTGTTGGTACTAATTTAATGGTATAAGTGAGTCGTGTCTAGGGGCACGAAATACGTATAGTATTGTATGCTTATTTAGACGGTGGTAACTGTCGGTTCTATTAAAGTGGGCTATGTGGTCTATATACTAACGCATCTCCCCCCTAACTAGCTAGTGTTTCAGGAGTGCACCAGACGTGTAAGCAAGTGGGTATACCGAACGCGTAAACGCGTACTTGGTGTATCAAACGCGTAAGCACGTGGTTAGTACAACAGGTGCTGTAATTATACATAACGCTTATAACGCGGTTATATAATACATAAAATATTAAGGAACTTTAACTAGCGGTTAAAGTTATCTAATTAGTTAGATTTGCCTTACCAAGACCTACTATAAAGATATTAGTTCGGCTTACCGCCTTAACTAAACTAATAGCAATTTTCTATGCCGGGCATAGAAAATCCTAATTGGTTTGTTTAACGGTTAAAACCGGTAGAATGCTATACCGCTACCGCTACTAACGCAAATACACAAAAAACGCGATAAGTAATAAGTCTTAACTAAAATTAAATTATTTAGACCTTTGGCTAAAGGGGGGTACTATAATAGGACTAGCCTAGTTATAGTAGGAATGTCTTGGTAAAACACTTAATAGATAAATTCCAACGCTTTAATTAAATTAAATTAAATTCTACCGAAATCCGTTAAAGACCGCGTGCGTATATACGCATGTATTAACCACCAAAACCCCTAACTGTTTAATTATAAGATTCTTTTGTTATTCCTTTCTCTTCTTTACGCAACGTCTTCTACTCTGCAAGAGCTATACACCCTTAGATTTAGATAGAATTTATATTATTCCTTTAAATCTTCCCTAAAGCCTTTTCACGCTCTCATAATTAAGACAACAATAGCGCCAATATGCCTACTACCTATCTAACGCTAGTACTATACTACCATAAACCGTTAACTATTAACTGTGCCGCCTATAGTCCATTAACTAACAATAGCTCTAATACGCCTGCTATAATGGGACTAGCCTAGTTATAGTAGGAATGTCTCGGTAAAATACTTAATAGATAACTATCTAAAACTATTTGCAACTGTCTATAACTATCTGCAACTATCTATAACTGTCTATAACTATCTATAATTATTTACTATAATCCACTGTTTTCTACTAGCGCTATAATACTAAAGTCTATTAAAGACTGCGTATGTATATATATATATATATATTAACCACTAAGACCCCTAACTATATAATTATATAATTCTCTTATTATTCCTTTCTCTTCTTTACGCAATGTCTTGTATTCTATAAGAGCTATATACCCTTAGATTTAGATAAAATTTATATTATTCCTTTAAATCTTCCCTAAAGCCTCTTTACGCCCTTATATTATATTATATTAAAATAACTACTATTAAAATGGCAAATAAACCCAAATTCCTTTTAATAACCATAAGTATTATATCCCTAGTTAGGGAACAGTTAACAATAATATAATAGTCCTTTATAGATGCCTTAGCTTAGCAGCGGACCACACTGGAAGCCTAGTATTAATAATTAATGGAGGCACTCCGCGAAGAACTCTATAACATTAAGGCACTTATATTGGAGACCCTAATAGCAATACCTCCAAATAAGATTAAAATAACTATATTTAAACCCGACCCGTTAAATATAAACACTAAACCAGTAATAGTAGCTTAGCCTATATATATAATAAACCTAATACCTATTATAAAATCTAAAAAGCTTCCTAATCCTCCAATGTTTAATAGAAATTAAAATAACCTATACCCCTTTGTAACTAAGCTCCGTCTTAAACTTTTAATAAACTATAACTAATACCCTATTACAGCTAGTAAGGTTAGCTACGGAATATCTTATTTAAGTAAGGACGCTGTATAAACTATAGATCCATTCTTCCGTAATAGCACCTTTATTAATTTTAAAATCTTTATCTCTCTACTAGAATAAATATATAATAACGCTAGTTGCAAATATATAGCTATTACTAAACTTAAAAACCTATAATAACGGAGCCAAGACTTTACTGGCTTCTTTTTATAATTTTTAGGCCTTATTAGCAAGCTAGATTAAAATAAAGCCGCTAGAGTCGCTGCCTTTTAATAAGCTATTTTAGATAAGATTAGAGCCTAGTTAGTAGGTAGAGAACTACCAAAAGACCTATCTAAATTTGCTATAATATATTAATAAATTAATAAGAACCTTTAATATAACAAATAGACTTATTTTCTAAAGTTAACTATACCTTATATTTAAAACTCTATAAAACCGATATATGCCCTAAAGCGCGATCCTTCTCTAAGACCTAAAAGCCCTATATATAACCCTATAGATCTTAATGCCACCCAATCCTATATACCCTTAGGAATCAATAAATAAAGAAATTAAGCCGCAAATAGAGAATTCTTTAGATATAGTAAAAAGGGATATATTTAAAGGAATTATTAAACTTACCCTTTTAAAAAGGTCCGCTATAGTTCCTCCTAATTCTTAAATCATACCTATTCTATAAATTATACTTAGTCGCTATAAAGCATTTTGCCTTTAGTTAACTTAAAAAATAAATTATCCTAGAGCTAAGTTATGCCTTAGGATAAGAAGTAGAAGAGTATAAGTGTCTAGACTCTTTTAGCGCTAATACATAATATAACTCCCTTAATATACTTAGCAAAATTTAAACACTTAAAAAGTAGAAGGAAGTATAAATCCTTATAGACAGCGGAGCTACTAGTATAGGCTTTATTAATACAAACTATATAAAAACTTAATAAGCCCTAAGGCCTATAAGGTTTTAATAGTAAACCCTTAATATATAGCAAACTAACGCACTACGCTCTTATAAAATTGTGGATAGGCAAATACCTTAAATACGTTTCCCTATTTATAATACCTTTAAAGTATTATAAGGTAATACTTAGATATAGATAGCTAAAATAATACAACCCTTTAATTAGCTAGGTTAAAGAAACACTAAAGTTCCATATAACCTACTGCCAAAGTTATTATTTAAAAAACTATTTACCTTATAAACACGTATATAACTATTTAAATTTAATATAATATAAATTGCCCTTACTATAAGCCTTAAACCAAAATAATAAAGCTATAACTGCTAATTACAGTAAAAAATGTAAAGAAATTACATTAAAACCTCTTAAAATTTATATAATATAGGCCGCACCTTTTATCTTATTAGCAAAAAGACAAGATTATAAAATCTTTATTATAACTATGGAAGATATTAAAAAAGCACTAAAACTAAAATAATATACTAATCCTTAACCTCTTATACCCAAAGAGTACTATAATTTAATTAATAAGTTTAAAAAATAATTTATAGACCAACTAGCCCTACACTAAAATAAGCACAATTTTAAGATAGAACTTAACCCTAGCATAATACTAAAGTTTGGTCCATTATATGGTATATTATAAGAAAAACTACTTATAATATAATAATACCTTAACAAGCATCTAGAAAAAAGATTGATTTGTTTTAGTTAATCTCTATTTACCTTACCTATATTATTTATTAAAAAGTCAGGACAAGTCTTAAGATTTTATATTAATTGTTAAGCTCTAAATATAATTATAATTTAAAACTAATATCTAATTCCCCTAATTTAAGAGACGCTTAACTATTTAGTAAAGGCATAATACTTTATAAAGCTTAATATAGTTACTACCTTTAATAAAATCTGTATATATAAAGGAGATAAAAAGTATATAGCTTTTTATATATAATAGGGACTCTTTAAATACCTAGTAATGCTATTTAGCGTAAATAACAGTTCTAGTACATTTTAGCAATATATTAACAATATACTTTGTAAATCCCTTCATATATTTGTTACCGTGTATATTAATAATATTTTAATTTACTTATTCTTACTTTCTAAATATTAAAAACATATTAAAATAGTCCTTAAACACTTATAAGATATAGGCTTATAATGCGATATTAAGAAATATAAGTTCTATACATCTAAAGTTATATACTTAAGCTTAATTATATCCTATAATAAAATTAAAATAGACCCTAAGAAAGTCACTGTAATTATAAACTAGGAAAGCCCTAGTAACATATAAGACATTTAAGGATTTCTAGAATTTATAAATTTCTATTATTAATTTATTAACTGCTTTTTAGAAATTGTCTAACCACTAGTAAACCTAATATAAAAGAATATAAAAATTAAATAGACCGCTAGATGCAAATAAGTTTTTAATAACTTAAAATATTACTTTATAACTACTCTAATTCTTACCTACTTTAACCCTAACCTTAAATATATTATTAAAACAGACTTATCCAATTATATGCTAGGGGGAGTGTTATTATAATATAATAAGAACGGTAAGCTATATTTAGTAGCCTTTCTCTCCTAGAAACTCGCCCCTATTAAATTAAACTATAAGATATATAATAAGGAACTGCTTGTAATTATTGTAACGGAGCCTTATAGTAGGAACTACGGTGGACTTGTTAATGGGCTAGGTGTGTAGGTAAACAAGAAGTCAATAACGTAATAATAACTAGTGGAGTGGTTGCCTAACAGATTAACTCCAATTGTATTCTAAGATTTACTATAAAGAGAGAACTATCTAGGTAGGGACTGTGGTCCTTTAAATATACAACTATACGCCTAAGAAATCCCTTTGCTACGTAAGGTACGTGTTATACGTGTTATACGTAGACGTACACTGCATACACTGCGTATACTGCGTATAACATTATATAACTCGCTTACCATTCCTCGTTATATGGTTCTACGGGTTCCATCCTAAACTATGCCTATATTAACTAACTAGCTTCCTCCGACCCTTCTCTAAGTAGTTATAACGCCGTACTTAAAGCGTCCGTAATACTATCTCCCTTCTCTTTATAAGCACAACGCCATACTCACACTATTGTTGCCATACTGTCGCTTAGTAAGATAATACCGTCTCTATATTCTTATTATGCAAAAGAGGGGTTGGTTTATGTTACGCTGACAAGCCTATCTGCCTAATAACTATCCTCTTGCTTGGAGTGCACTAAATTAAACATTCAATCATCCTATAACGTTTGTTCCGTTTCTAACGCTAAATATACGCGTCCTATTACTCGCAATAACCTTCTAGTTCCCTTATTAATCTCCCTTAGGGTCTCGTGTTTAATCTACTGCTATAAAGCTTAAGTCTGAGCTGGCCGCCGCCCGCGCCAAACTCTATTAATCTTTAGAGGAGACTACTCTAGCCCTTAAGGCTTAACGTTACTTCTTTAAGACTTAACAAGCTGCCTTTGCTCAGTTAACCCGTCTTAAGAAGGTGCGTAAGAAGGTGCGTTCTAAGGAGTGGAAACTTATTTAATAGGGTTTATCTAAGCTGGGTAATAAGAGAGTAGTATCTCTAGAGAAGGAAACAACTCTAAGTAATGTAGTAGTTGCTCTTCCTAGGTCCCCCTTAGGTAACTCGTCCTTTGGCGATCCTTTTTTAATACTCCCTAACCTACTCTCTTCTAATACTCCTATACCTTTCCTATAGCGTTCTCTAGGTTACTTAGTAGTTCCTAGGTAGTCTTAGTATAGCCTATCTACTTTACTTTATACCCTATTTCATTATCTACGTCCTTATAACCGATAATCTTTAAAACCTACTATTTGTCTTCTTCCTGTCCTCTATACGTGTCTATTTTATAGACTAGTGGCTTAATATTCCTATATACTGGCTCTAGTACTATAACGTGTTGTATAGGGTAGATTTTTATTTTCTCCGGTAAGTTAAGTCTATACATAACTTCTAAGATTTTTGCCTTAACTATAAACGGTCCTAGTCTAACGTAATCCAATTTCTTACTTGGTTGTTAACTCTTAAAGTTTTTGTGTAGTAGCTATACTTTATCCCCCTCCTTAAGATCTGGTCCCTTAGATCTCCTAGCGTTGTAGTATTTTTTTTATTCTTTCTTATACTAGTTTAGCTATTTCTTTAAGGTAATTATAAAGACTTATTAACGTCTCCATTATTTCTTTAGCTATGCTACTTGTTTTCTTTACTTATTATAGTGTTAACGACGTTCTTAGCTTATATCCATAATTTGCCTTAAAAGGTAATATGCCTATCCCTTTCTATAGTGTTACGTTATACGCAAACTATATAACTGGTAATAATAATACCCAATTATTCTATGCGTAATTAATATAGTGCCTTAGATACTATTCTAGTGTCTAGTTTAGTCTTTCTATCTAACCATCTATCTACGGGTAATATACAGTTAACGTTACTGCTTAAACCCCTTATTCTACTAAGAATACTTCCTAGAATACTGCTATAAATCTTAGATCTCTATCCGATATAACCTTTATTAGTACTCCATATCTTATAAACACTTTTTTAATATAGATTCTAGCTATATCTTCTGCGGATATTTCTTCTATATACGCTATAAAGTACCCCCACTTCGTTAGTTTATCTACTATCACTAAGATTGCGTTATAATCTTATCCGGTAATAGGATCTTTTAACTTTAGTAATTTAATAATAAAGTCCCATAATATAACCTCCTATGGTCTTTCTAGTATTTTAACAGATTATAGCCCTCTATACGGCTTATGCCTTGTTAGTTTATTTCTTTAGTAATCTAGACACTCCTTTATAACTTATCTCGCTAGTCTCTAGATTCCTTAAATAATATATTCCTCTTAAAGTCTTAATACTAAGCCTATAGCTCCGTTGTGTCCTTACATTATTCCTTTATAAAACTCTATTATAAACTCTTCTGCTACTGCCTTTAAAATATAGGTTACTTCTCTATTCTCGTACTACTCTAAGTCTAGATCCTCTACTTATGTCTTTAGGATCTTTTGTATCTAATTACTCTCTAGTAATTTATAAACCTAACTTTCTCTAGTTGCTGCGATCTTTAGATAATTATACCTAATTATTCTATCTTAATCCTTTCGCAGTAAAGCCTCTAATGGCTTCTTATTATTCTATAGTTTAGCTTTTCTACTTAAAGTATTTGCTCTTATATTATCTATACCCTTAGTATACTAAATTTTAAAATAATATTCTGTAAGCATTTCTGCCTATCTAACCTATCTCCGGTTTAGTTCCTTTGTCATTAGGAATCCCATAAGGTTCTTATAGTCCATTTTAACTATAAATGGTTTCTCTATACCTTATAAGAATACTCTCTATTCCTTAAGTACTATAACTATACCTAATAATTCCTTATTGTAGATATTATAGTTTAATTCTAGTAGTATCATCTTCCGACTATAGTACGCTACTAGATGCTATGCGTCTTAATACTTCTATAGCAAATATACTCCTAGTACAAAATCTAATATATTTATTTCCATAACCGTTTCTAACTTTAGTTAGTAGATCTTAAGGATTAGTTCCTAGGTAAACAACTCCTTAAGTTCCTTAAATAACTTCCTTTACTTATTTCCCTATACCCATAGTTCCTCTTTCTTTATTAATCTTATAAACGGCTTAATATTCTTTAACCACTATGCTATAAACCTCCTATAGTAGTTGCAAAACCCTAGAAATAATCTTAACTATATAATGTTCTCTAGTTCCTGCCAACTTACTATAGCTTTAACTTTCTTTGGGTCTATACTAATCTTTCCTAGTTTAATAATAAATCTAATAAAATTGGTCTTCCTAGTAAAGAACTCGCATTTCTTAATTGCTACTAGCATCTATTCTTCTTATAGTCTCTTTAAGACCCACTTAATATATTCTCTATGTTCTTCCTTACTTATTAAGTAGATAATGATGTCGTTAAGGTATACTATAACAAACTTATCTAGGTATTCTCCTAATACGCTATTAATTCGCTTCTAGAACATTACTAGTACGTTTATAAGCCCAAATTGTAATAACTTATATAGTCCTTCCTTTAACCTAAAGGCTGCCTTCTACTTATCGCCTTCTTTAATCCTAATTTAATGGTACGCCTATTTTAGATCTATTTTATAAAGATTTTCGCGTTGCCTATTCTATCTTAGATTTCGCTAATTAAGGGTAAAGGATATCTATCCTTTCTGGTAATGCTATTTAACTATTTATAGTTAATATATATCCTAAGTTTTCCATTTTTCTTTAGGATAAACAGTACTGGATATTCTACTAATAACTATAATAGTCTAATATATCCCTTTTATAGGTTTTCCTAGACAAACTCCTTAAGCGCTACTAACTTGGTTTTAGTAAGCTTATAAATTGGAAAGAACTTTAGACTAGTTCCTAGCTCTAATTCTATCTTATAGTCCTATACTATATATTTTAATAGCTTTTTACTTTCTAGTGACCACAACCTTTTACTATACTTGTGGTATCTCTTTAGTATATAACTTAAGCCTTACTTAGTCTCTTTATATATCGCTCTAACTTGGTACTATACCAACTTAGTTTACTATTGTATCTTATATTATTAAGTATCCCTAATATTAACCTAACCTATAACCTAATTAATCCTTAGATTATATTTCTGTAACTAAGGCATTCCTAGTATTGCCTTATCCTTCCCTAACGGTAGGATATTAAAAGATATCTTAACTTATCTTCCTTTAATAGTTAACTAAATAGGTCCTATTTTAAGATTAATAATGCCTCCTCCGTAGGCTATCTAATCTTCTAAGATTGTTATTAGTAGATATAGGTGTTCCTTTTGTCTATATAGTAACCCTATCCTTTCTACTGCTACTAGTAATATATGGTTCCTTATTACTCCACTATCTATTAGTACTTTAAACTATTAATCTTACTACTTAACTTATAGATTTAGGTATTAACCTTAAATTTCTTTAAGGGTCTAAGGCTCTACCACTAGTTCCCTCTAGTCCTATAGGCCTCCCCTTTTCCTAACTATTAGCTACTAGATTCTATTTGTACTTAGTTTGTCTTAAGCCAATACTTAGTTTGCTTCTTTTCCTCTATGTGCTATAGATAAGTGTTTTCTAAATAATTCTACTACTATTATCCGTTTAGGCATTCTTTTATAAAGAATCTTCCTAGCTAAAGTATTAGGTCCCCTTAACTCTATACTTCTACTAGGTGCCATCTATATATATACTTAGCATTTCTATATATTTTTTTGTCTGGTGCCTAATATATCCTTATTGGGTATTTTTAAGCCTTATCCTTTGGTGCTCTATATATATTACATATATCATCTATATAAGCTATCCATAATAGTATATAATATACTAAGTAACTTAGGTTAACTCTTAGTTTGTCTTTATCCCTAAATTTAAACCTCTATCTAGCCAATCTAACTATTAGTCTTTTATTTACGGGTATTAAGATTTATTACTTACTTCTCTAGTCTCTAGATCCTTCTTCTAGGTTCCTTAACGTTATAATTAATACTCCTTTAATATAACTTATACGTTTTTCTGTAATAGGTTAGTTTTAGACAACTTTCTTGTTTAGCTATATATAGAAATCTTCCTATTTATTATTATATTATTGCCTATACCACTTTCCATATAGCTAGTTTAGTATATATGGTCTATCTATTAGAAAGTATCTTATCATCGCTACCTCGTAATATCCTTTAGTGTGTCTTTCTTTAAATCTAGTTAGAATCCCTAGATCCTCTTCTTATTCCAGTTTATTTAACTATTTTACTCTAGGCGTCCCTGCCTTAGGCCTATTAGTAACTCTTTATATAGGTGCTCTATCCCTAGTACATCCTAGCGTAGCTAATCTCTTATCTAGCTTTTACTCTTGCTATATAATAATTCTTACTCTAAACTTATCTATAGTTTCTTATTTTTTATATCTTATAGCTAGATCCTTAAAGTCTTCTTACTTCTTAATCTCGGTATTAACTTTTTAATCTTTAGGCTAAACACTACGTTCACCTAAAACTAATGTTCTTACTTATTCTCTAAACTTATAGTTCTTAAACTTGCGTCCTATACTTATTTGTTTATCTTTAAACTATGTTACTACCCTTTCCTATTAGTTTTCGTCCGTGGTAGGTCCTTAGGTATATCTTATCTCGTCTTAAGAATCTTAAGCGTCTTTTATCTCTTCTTAAAAATCTTAAGCCTATAGCCTTTTGCCTTTATTAAGTGGTAAGCTAGCACTAGCAGTCGTCTGCTTGCTTAATCTTCTTTAGATATTACTCCTTCTGTCTTATAAAGTAATGGATTCTATATCTAACGGTGTTATAATACCCATTACCAATCCGCGTTCTATAGTGGTCTTAGTCTTTACTTCTATTACGTTATTAAGGGTTAAGCGCTCCTAATTAGCCTCTTTTTCTTCCTTATCGCTATTAATTAATAAGTACTCCAACTCTATTATTATTATTACTAATCTTTATCCGCATATTACTATAATATCTTAATCTAGCTTATAGAGTTAATCTTATTCTTTATCTAACTCTCTAGTTTCTTTAAGTCCTCTTAACTCTAGCTCTTATAGCCAATAGCTTACGCCATACTTAGCGTCCTTATAAATTCGACATACGTTATTATAATAAAACGTAAAGTATCTAACTATATACTCCTAAGTACTACGTAACCTCTTTATTACTAGTCCTAGTTCTTTTAGCTTAGTTCCTTAAACTATATAGTTGTTCTAACCACCTCTATAGTCCCTAGCATAGTAACCTTTCTTTCCGCAATTTATATAAGCTCCTTCTTTAAACCATTCTTCTTATTATAGAGTCCGCCTAAACGTCTTCTACTACTAAGATCCCTAGTTTGGCCTCTACTCCTTAGTCCTATAATTACTTAATCCTTAACCTCTAGGTTTCTATAGTTTCTTATTCTATTATCTAGATTCTTTAGTACCGCTTAGGTCTATTAGCTCTCCGCCATTCTATAGTTTTTAGCTCTAACTTTATTAATACGTACTCTACGCCTTATATAACTATAGAACTCTATCTTACCCTTTCTTAGCTTATTCCCTTTAATAGATCCTATTATTAATCTTTATTAACTAATCTATTAACTCTTATAGAGTGTCCGCATCTTCTATTAGGATAATTACATCCTAGACTTTAGCCTTAAGTTCCTATTTATACTGTGCTATAAGCGCCTTATTATTCCACTTAACTTATATTATAAGTATCTAAAACTATTTTATATACTTAATTACTAAAGTTCGCTATACTAAGTTTTAAAGCTTTTGTTCCGCTATAGTTGCTACTTCCAGGTCTCTAAATATTTATGTTAGTCTCTCTAAGAACCCACTCCAACTAGTAAATATATACTGTACTTCTTAGTTAGCAGTTGTCATTCCATTAACTTAGATCTTAATAAGGTAAGGTTTAAACCACTTAAGTACTTTTCCTATTAAGAACAGCCCTATATACGCTACTTGGTCCACGGGTATTACTAACTTTACTCCCTCTTGCATAACCTTAAAGTACATTTACGTCAGGAATCCTTTAAGTTTCAACCTCTCTCCTAAGAATCGTTTAATAGATAGTAACTTAACCTTAGCTACTCCAATTCCATTAATGCGATCCTTAAGTATCCTATTATTATCTATTAATTAATTAACCATTTCTTGTAACTAACCCATTATAACTAGCTGCAAATTTATATCCCCTATACTGGTGTCTCCTAACCCTAAGGTCGTAGCTACCGTAGACTAGGTCGTAACTAGTGCTTTAGATAGCATGTTATTTAACTTTATTAATACCATAACTAGGTAGTAAATATATAACGGAGCCTTATAGTAGGAACTACGGTAGACTCGTTAATGGGCTAGGTGTATAGGTAAATAAGAAGTTAACAACGTAATAATAACTAGTGGAGTGGTTACCTAATAGATTAACTCCAATTATATTCTAAGATTTACTATAAAGAGAGAACTATCTGAGTAGGGACTATGGTCCTTTAAATACACAACCATACGCCTAAGAAATCCCTTTGCTACGTGAGGTACGTATTATACGTGTTGTACGTGGACGTACACTACGTACACTGCGTACACTGCGTACACCGCGTATAACATTATGTGACTCGCTTACCATTTCTTGTTATATGGTTCCATGGGTTCCATCCTGGACCGTGCCTATATTAACTAACTAGCTTCCTTCGACCCTTCTCCAAGTAGTCGTAACACCGTACTTAAAGCGTCCGTAATAATTATTAGATGCTTTAAATAATAGCATCCCAAGCTTAAAGGATTATTATTTCTAATATATATATTAACAAACTATAAGAACCTATAGTACTTTATAACTATAAAGCAATTAATATAGCGCTAAATTTATTAGGCCGAATACCTCTTATAATTTAACTTTAAAATTATATATTAACTAGGCAAACTTAATTAGAAGCCTAATATATTAATATAATAATTATAGGACCTACCTGTAAACGCTTTAGATAAACGGATTATAAATAGATTATAGATCTTATTGCCTCCTAAACGCTTTAAAAAACTATATCCTATATTCCTAGATATAGAACTTAGGAGAAATAAATTAGAAGTTAATAAATAGGAAAAAGAAATCAATAAGCTAATAGAATACAAATATAGGAATAATATATAGATAATAGATATAATAAAAGTAATTTAAACTAGAAAATAACAGTATAAGGATATTACACTCGCTAAATGCGAAATTTAAAACAACTAATTATACTATTGACAGAAAATAGTAGTTTTAAATTTCAAACCCTTATAATTTAAGATACTTAAATTTATATATAACTCCCATATAGTAGGACATCCTGGCTATATAAAGACTTATAAAATTGTTTAATAAGTATATTACTAGCCTATAATGCACAACTATGTATAAAAATACCTTTAAGTATATAGAATGTACGTATATAAAAAGACCTCTTATATAAAGAAGTAAGTAGTACTTTAACCACTACCAATTCCAATATAAAGATGGCGCGATATCTTAATTAATTTTATAGTTAACTTGCCTAGCAGTAATAGGTTCACAAATATTATAGTAGTTATTAACCGCCTTATAAAAATGCGATATATAATTCCCATAGACTCAATTAATGCGATATTAGTAGTTAAATATTTTATTAAGCATATCTTTAAGCTACATAAACTCCCTAATTTAATAATATCCAAGTATAAAAGCTAGTTAATTTTAGACTTCTAGAAAGCTCTATATAAATAATTAAGCATTTAAATATAACTCTTAATTATATTTTATTTAGAGATAGATAGACAAACCAAAATTATAAACGCGATTATAGAATAATACCTATAAATATACTACTCCTACCTATAAGATAACTGGGGAAATAGCTGCCTTTAGCTAAGTTTACTGTAAATAATATAATTAATATATTAACAGACATAACGCCGTTCTACGCGACCTATAGATAAAACCCTTAACTTAGATTTAAACTATAACCTAAAATTAATATAATAGGACCCACAATTAAATAGATCTAGTTAATTAATGTATATAACTTTATTAATTAAATAAAGTAGTTAACGGAACTATTATAAAGTAAATTAATATACGCTTAAATAGTATAGGAATAGTATGCAAATAAAGAACAAGCTCCCATATAGGACTTTAAGGAAAGTAATATAGTTTACCTAAATATACAAAACCTACGGACTTAACGGCCCTTAAAGAAACTTAATTAGAAGTTTATGGGCCTATACTAAATTAAAAAGAAACTAAGCCTATACGCCTATAAGCTTAAACTGCTAACTAAGATAAAAATATACCTAATGTTTTATATAAGCTTATTACAATCCTTAAAAGATAACCCTATAACTTATAAAATTCTACCGCTACCTCTTATAATTATTAATAATAGTAACAGTTCTTACTTTATTAACTTAATTAATAATATATAATAGAAAACATAATCTAAATAATTTAAACTTCTTATTAAGTGGGAAGGATATAAAATATAAACTTAGAAAACCTATAACTAGATTAAGGCCAATATGCCTTCCTTAGTAAGAGAATTCTATAAGGACTATCTGTCGCGGCCTACTTTAGCTAAATAGACACAATATAAAGGCAAATAATTGCCACCTAATATAAATATATAAAACATAATAGTAGGAAACTCAAAATTAAAAAGAACTTAAAATATATTACAATGTTTATAATATAGTTATATAACACGCAAGATATTAAGAAACTTTAACCGCCAGTTAAAGTTATCTAATTAGTTAGATTTGCCTTACTAAGACTACTACCTAACACAAAAATATAACCCGTAATAAAATTATGAATTCTTAACTAAATTAAATTATTTTAAACCTTTGGCTAAAGGGGGAGGTACTATAATAGGATTAGCCTAGTTACAGTAGGAACGTCTTAGTAAAACACTTAACAGATAACTATCTAAAACTTTCTATAACTGTCTATAACTGTCTATAACTATCCGCAACTGTCTGCAACTATCTATAATTGTCCACTATAATCTACTATTTTCCACTAGTGCTATAACACCGAAGTCTGTTAAAGACCGCGTGTGTATATATACATATATTAACTACTAAGACCCCTAACTGTTTAATTATATAATTCTCTTATTATTCCTTTCTCTTCTTTATATAACGTCTTATATTCTACAAAAGCTATATACCCTTAGATTTAGATAGAATTTATATTATTCCTTTAAATCTTCCCTAAAGCCTCTTTGCGCCCTTATACCTGCTATCTATTAACCAATTAATAGATTGAATTCTAAATATTTAACCTACTATCTTTACAGATGCTTATACCGTACTGCTATTATAATAGACCCTTTACTACTTTGCCTACAGTGACCTTATTAACCCTTACTGTTTTACCTATAGCTAATTAACTCCTACTACTCCGCCTGTAGTACTACTACTAAACCTTACTGCCCTACCTATAGTAATAACTATATATAAGGTAGATAAGTACTAGGGGACAACGCCTAAGGGCAGGCTTTTTTAAAGGGGGGGTGATGTGATGGCGCTAAAGCGTGTTACCTAGTTAGGGGTTCGCTTAAAACTTGGCGTATATATTTAGACATAGCCTTACCACCTTCTTTTGCTCCTTAGCTTAATATCTTTATAATACAGCATTTGTTTAAGCCCATCATTACATTTGTTTAAGCTTCGGTTTAGAGGCATTTATTTAAGCCATAAGGCATTTATTTAAGCCGTTACAGCTATAGTAGGTAGGAGCTTTGGCTTATATACTTACTGCCCTACGCGCTTTAGAATCTAAAATAGTTCTATAAACTTGCTATTAAGCTTCTTATAGGGATATTTTGTGTAGATATTCTTGGAAGAGAGTAGGACTTGTTTACTAACGGCAAAATACTTAGCTAAATAGTGATGATTATAGTATTTTGCCTAAAGCTATTAGGCATACATTATTAACGCCGCCGCCGCCTTATATATAAGGCGTAGGCGCTATAAATACGTCTCTATAAGTTTAATATTTATTAACTTAGACCCCTTTCTACCTTATTAGGCGTTTTTAAATACCGTTTAGGACTTTATCTGGGACGTTTAATAGCTAGCCATAGGCGAGCTTAATAGGGGAATACTTTATTATGGTATAGACTGTCACGGTACTGACCTAACGCATACTGTTCCTACTATTAGCTGGCCCACCACTAGCGCCTTGGCGGCTGGCCCTACTATTTGTATACGATACCCCCTTTTACCTTCTTCTCTTCTTTATAGCACAACGTAGTTATTCAGTCTACTTCATTGCAGCACTGTGACAGTTTATGCTATCATTAATTGCGCCCTGTCGCGATCACTAATTCCCCATATCCTAGTTATCTCCGCCCTAGAACAATCGCGACCTGCGCGCGCAGCCAACGCGTCCACACGCCATAATCTAGCACAGTCCTAGAACGATCCTTAGTTTTTTCTTAGCGCCAAAGACCACCTAAATGGGCGATATTAATGACGCCGAAATGGCCAAAACCCAGAACCCCTGCGAAGTTTTTGTAGACTTCTTTATACAGATACACCCTAACATCGCATAGACAATCCGCCGCTCCCCACTATACCCTAAGACCTTTGAGGCCGATAAAGCTTACTATACCCTTATTAACTATACCAATGAGTTCCTTAGCAACATTAAAGCGGGACTATAGTTTATATATAACACAAATACCGCTAATAAGAAAGCTAACGAAAGCCTTAATGCCCTTATTGCTTCTTAGACAGGAACTATTAACTTCTAGGCAGAGACTATCGCCGTTCTAAAATAATTAACCACTATAATAACGGCAGCAACCTAGCAGAAAAAATGGAAGTCTAAAGACCCACTAATATTTAGTGGAAAAGGCACCCCGTTAGAGTAATAAGCTAACTTTAAGACCTAGCATATTAAGATTAAAGGAGTCTTTGACTGTAACCAGGACTACTTTAACACAGTCTAATCTCAGATCCTTTATATCTCGGATATACTAGAAGGCAAGGCCTATAAGTTTATTAAGTAGGGCCTGGAGCTTATATATAAGAACCCAAACAATATATCTATATAGAAATGGCCCGCTAAGGAAAATATGCTTAAAGAGCTTGCTGCCCACTATAAGGTTATTAACACGACCTAGGTCGCAAAAAACAAGCTTAACTATTTCCCCTAGGGCGAGCGTAATTACTAGTCCTAGAAAGGAGAGCTTAATAAGTTAATAGTCCACGCCAGGAAGATAGACAAATAGAAGGTAGACCTACTCCAGAAGTTTATCTCTCCAAAGATGGAAGAGCTGGTACTTAGACTCGACCATAAAATCAATAATAGTGACTATACAGGTTAGAGCAAGTAGATAGATGTGTTCGCTAAGAACCTTACAAACTATACACACTAAGCCAACCTTAAGAACACTAACTACCGCCTATATGACGGTGCTGGGGCAACGCCACCTGCCATACTCAGTGGACCCTGACTCCTGCCAACCAATCAGGATTTTCTATCCCCGGGATGGAAAATCGCCATTGGCTCGCTTACTACTAGCGCCTTGGCAACCCCTTTGTATCTTGCCAGTCTCTAACAGACTTCTTCTTCTCCTTAGCTTAGTATTCTTGTATGGTAGCAATCTACAAGCTTCGGTTCAGAAGCATTTGTACGAGCCCGTCACAGCCTACCTGCTTAAGCCCCTGCCCCTACGCCGACCCTAACCTTAGCAGCGACTGGAGAACCTATAGACCTTAATAGAATCTTAGACACGGAGCGCAAGCGCCGCTTTAATAATAGACTATGCCTTGCCTATAGCCTACCTGGCCACTAGAAGGACGCTTATAACCCTACTATAATAGCAAACCCAGTCCTAATGCCAGCCTGTTAAATAACGCAAACTAATAACCGTGGATGTAGCAACCGCAGAGTCCATTATAGCCGCGGTAAATAACTCCCCCCCTCTAACCCTACGGCTCAGTCACTCTAAATAATGCCTTATATGGAAGCCTAACCTGTTAACAACGCCTAGAATTAGCGACTCTGCGCTAGCGAATATAAACACGGCCATATTGTCGGCGAGGTGCCGTCTTCCTATACCCCAACTAAGACTAACACTGCCAGCTAGACAGATACTGGATCGCCCCACTAAGACAGCCCCGTACCCTAGTCGTTAAAAGGCAGACCCTTAGACTAAGTTGCGTCCAAGGGTCCAAACCATATAAGAAAGAAGACAAGAAGATTAGGTCCCTGTTACTAGACTAACTAGTCCTTTCTATTAGTAAGCTGCCACTTGATTTTAGATTAGCAAATAGTAATAAGAAATTAATCCTTATTTAAACCTAACTCTTCTTATTGCGCAACCCATGCCCCTAAGTTTTTATTGATATAGTAAGCCTAGTGGACTCCAGTAGTACTGCAATAGCATTTGCCGACGCAGAGTCTATTATAAGAAAATATAACGTTATAACTAAGAAGCTGTTAGCACCTAGGCCACTACGCCTTACAGACAGCATCCTAACTTCGCTTGTCACAGACTACTTTACCGCCCAAATGTTAATTGGCCTCTATACTAAAGCTATACTCTTTCTTGTTACTAAACTCTTACCTACTACCCTAATTATCTTAGGTATGCCTTAGCTCTAGAAGCACAAGCCCCGCCCTAGCTTTAGGGAGCTTAAGATCTGCTTTAACTTAGACTACTACTCCAGGAACTATCTCCCATGGGGGACAGCCAACAGTAGCAGGGACGCCCCATATGGATACTCGGCACTACTAAGCCTAGTGCCTAGGACCACATATAAAGCCCTAACAGTAGAAGATATTCCTAATAAAGGGGAACCTGAGCAGCTGTAAAGTAATAAGATAGTAGAAAACTAAACTACTCTAGCACTTAAGACTAAAACGACGGGCTAGCTAGCCTTGCTAAGACCAAGGAAGAAGGTCCGCTTTATGCTACTACTACTAAGAATCCAATGCTAACTTAGACACCCTTTAAACCCCAGCCGCCTAGCCTAATATCTGGAACTAAGCCATATACTATATACACACACTACAGCCCATATTACAGCAAGGACTAGCTATAGAACCACTAAGACCCGGATAATAGAAACCGCGCCACTATAACGCCTAACCTTATACCCACTCCCCGCACGCCTTGTACAAGGCCGCCGCCTAAGAACCACTCCTAAGAGCTAACTAAGACGAGCCAGCCCCGCCATGACGTTAGGAAAAGACCAAATACGCCCTAATCTAAACGATATTATAAACGTACGCGCCGTGAATTTCGCCCAGTTTTATAAATAAAAAGGCGTACAAGTAACGAGGATCTATATAGCAGAGTTAGTAGAATTAGTAGAACAAGAAGAATGGAAATAATTAATAGATAAACTCCCTACTGGACTGGTTAAAATACTGGACCTAACAGAGGAATCCTTTCGCCGCTTAGTTAATAGTGACTATATAATAAAAGAAGCCTGTAAGGTCTTCCCTAATTATTTTTACTATTTCCTTAAGGAAAACCTCTAGACTATAAATACTGAGTTCCTCCGCCGCAAAGTTATAGATACAGACGTTGAGAAGTTTATAAAAGGCAAGCCCGCTCTAACTAGGGACAATATCGTACGACGCCTCCTAAGGGAACATAGGTACCATATTAAGGGGTTTCTTCTAAAGAATGCTAACAAGCTCCTACCACATTGCCTATAGGACCATAAAATCGAAATCATGCCAGGAAAGCAGCCCCCGTACTATAAGAACCGCCCACTCTCCCCTACCAAGCTCCAATACGTTAAGAAATGGATTAATAAGATACTCAATAAAGGCTTTATCCGAGAATTAACGTCCCCCGCCATAGCCCCACTCCTACTCGCTGCTAAGCTGGGAGGAGGGGTAAGGATCTACCACGACTATAAAGGACTTAATAATGTTACTGTTAAGAACTAATACCCGCTCCTGCTTATCTATAAGACACTTAATGCCCTATACGGCGCCAAATTCTATACTAAGCTTAATATTATCGCTGCGTTTAATAGGATCCGTATTGCTAAGGGCCATAAATGGCTCACAGTATTTATTACCCGCTTTAGGCTCTACGAGATGCTAGTAACCCCATTTAGCCTTTATAATGCCCTAGCTATATTCCAGAACTATATTAACCATATTCTTTACGACGCACTGGACGACTATTATATAGCATACCTTAATAACATCCTTGTATTTTCTAAAACTTAAGCTGAGCATACTAGGCACGTTAAAGAGGTAATTTGCCGCCTTAGAGCTGCCGGCCTCTAAATTAATATTAGCAAGTTAGAGTTCTATATAACAAAAACAAAGTACCTTAGCTTAATTATCTTAATAGAAGGAATAAGTATGGACCCTAAAAAGGTTTAAGCCTTATAAGCATAGGAGAACCTAACCTCAGTTAAAGAATTATAGCAGTTTCTTAGATTTGCAAACTTTTACTATAGGTTTATCTAAAGTTATTCTACTGTTACTATACCCATAATAAAACTCCTAAGAAAGGACGTTGGATGGCTATAGGGACTAGAACAAGCTAAGTTATTTAAGGCCCTTAAGAGAGCCTTTACTTTAGCACCAGTACTAGCATACTATAACTACATAAAGAAAACAGTGGTAGAGATAGATATATTAAATTAGGCTTCTAGCGGAGTCCTTTTCTAGTATAATAATAATGGTAAATTAAGACCAGTCGCATTCTTCTCCGCAAAGCACTCTGCGCTAGAGTGTAACTATAAGATCTACAATAAAGAACTCTTAGCTATTATTAAGGCTTTAGAGGAATAGTGTCCTAAGCTATAAGAAACCAAGGAGCCGTTTAAAATTATCACTAACTATAAAAACCTATAGACGTTTATAACTACTAAGCAGCTAAACTAACGCTAAATCCAGTAGGCAGAGTTCCTTTTATAGTTTAACTTTATAATTATATACAGACCTAGTAGTAAAGCTATACTCCCTAACGCCCTAAGCCGACTACTAGGAACAAAACCTAAGGACACTAATAATAAACGCCTCCGCTACTAAGCCCAAGTTATTATACCGCCCCAGAAAGTTAACCCCATAATCTTAGAAGAATTACTATATAAGTCCTATAACTCTAATAATATGGAGTTCATAGCCGCTCTAGACCCCAAAATAGCCGAAAAGTCACTAGATAAGCTAATCTGGTTAGGATACCAGGAGAACAAACTCATAAGAGATATAGTAGCGGCCCTATATAATCGGAAAGCTCGCCATTAGCTAAAGAAGATTAGGAAATTACTCCATTACAATAAGTTAGAATGTAGTATTATTAACAGACAGATCTACTTCCGCTAACGCCTTTTCGTCCCTAATGCCCTAGACCTCTACCTAGAAGTTATCCATCGCTCTTATAGTAGCGGCCCCGCTGGTTACCCTAGCTAGGTTAAGACTTTTGACCTCTTAAACCAAACATACTAGTGGCCAGGAATCTCCCAGTTCATAGCTACCTTTATTAAAGACTATACCCTATACTTTTATACTAAGACCCCCTGTTCTGCCCCGCCTGGTTTTCTAAAGCCACTAGAACTACCCGCTTGCCTATAGACTAATATTTTAATTAACTATATCATAACGCCACGGTATACTAACGCCACGGTAAGGTATATAAACATATCCTTATTATTATGGACCGCCTAACTAAAATGCGACACTTTATTCTAGTAATAGGACTCTTAACAGAGGAGCTAGTTAATGGCTTTATTAACAATATATATAAGCTCCACAGTATACTAAGCACGATTATCTCTAATTGCGGCATATAATTTATTAGTGACTTCTGGCAACAACTAAGTGAACGCCTTAAAATAACCTTATAACTAAGCTTAGCCTAGTACCCAGAAACGGACGGCTAAACTAAAATCGTTAACACTGCCGTAAATAAGTACCTCTGTGCTTTTGTTAGCTTTATATAGGACAACTAAGTTGACTACTTGCCGCTTACCGAGTTTGCTATAAATAGCTAAGTTAATAAGAGCACAGGCATCTCCCTATTTTTTACTAACTATGGCTTTAACCCTTACCTTGGAATCGAGCCTACTAGCCCCCGCCCATTAATACTATCAGCATAAGCAAAGAAGGAGTTCTTCCGCGCAAACTCTATAGCCAACCGCTTTAAGCGGATATTAATATAGCTTAAGGCCCTAGCCCGGATTTCACAGCAACGCTATAAAGATAATGCCAATACCCGTAGGGACGAGAGCGCGTTATTCTACAAAGGCGATATAGTTATGGTTAGCTTAGAAAATATAAAGACAAACAGACCTAAGAAGAAATAGAATAATAAATGGGACGGCCTATACCCTGTACTTGCAGTATACTAAGGGGCAGTCATGGTAGACCTCTTAGACTATATCTGAGTAAATAAATCCTTCTATATATCCAAGGTCCGCCTCTAGGCTGCTAAAAAGATCCCTAGCTAAGTAAATATTAATACCGCAAAGCGCCGTAATATACAAGAACAAGTAACAGAGAGAGATAATAATAGCAATATAGAAGATAAATAGGAGTTTAAGAAAATCCTTAATATATATAATAAAGACCCCCAAGGCCTAACTTATAAGATTAAATGGAAATATTATAAGGATATAACCTGGCAGCCAGAAGAGGACCTAAAGGGTTACAAATAAGCTATATAGCACTTCCATAAGCAACACCCTAAAAAGCTAGGACCCCCAGACTAGGCACGAGATAAGGAAAAGTCACACCAAGGTTATGGCTGACCACCGTGTTAAAAATTTATAGTGGTTGAGATGTTATAGAACTTTAACCGCCAGTTAAAGTTGTCTAATTGGTTAGAATCCTCGCCAAGAGCGCCACGCGCCAACTTTATTTGTTAAGCCGACCAATCAGGATTTTTAATATTTTTGCAGCGAAAATAGGTAGTCCCGCGTACTGCCTATTTAAAGTTACTTGTTCGGTTTGGGGACCAAACCTTCTGGGGAGGGGAGTACTGTTACGGCACTGACCTGACGCATACTATTCCTACTGTTGGCTGGCCCACCACTAGCGCCTTGGCGGCTGGCCCTACTATTTGTATACGATACCCCCTTTTACCTTCTTCTCTTCTTTATAGCACAACGTAGTTATTCAGTCTACTTCATTGCAGCACTGTGACATAGACCTTAGAGTTATAGGTAAAGGCTACTTTATTAAATAGGGAAGCCTAATTAAACTATTCCCAGTTCGTAAATATATGTAGGTATACCTTAAGCTCCTAGTTTTAGCGTTGACGCAAACTATTGTGTTAAGGGATAGTACTTTCCTAATCTTTCTATTATAGAAAGCGTATGGCGTATACTTAAGCAACGCGTATAAAGATACCGCTGTAATATATAAAGAAAGAATTATTTAAAGCAATTTAGTACGAATAGAGGAAGATTATATATGTAGAGATTAATAAGTTAGTGGCAGAAATGGAGGCCCAAATTGACGCTGTTTTAAGCCTTTATAGATCTAATCGCGATAGCTGCTTGTATAAAAACCTAAAGCTTCATCTTATTTGGCTTACGTTGTGGTAATATTTTCGTGTTTTAGAGAACCCCTATGTGATTTTGGTAGGGATATCGGGCTGACTAAAAGTCTGTCAGGACTCTTTCGCAGGCGATACGGGGATGCAGGTGTATAGTAGTCGTCACGAAGAACGAGTCTATATACAAGCGAGGCTATCACGTAATCACAGGAAGCAACAAATTTTGATTTGGTGGCTGTGTTCAGGGGGTAGCCGAGTTCTATGGGTCCGAGCTTACTAGCAGGGTCCGTTCGTGCTTCCCCCTTGTACTGTACATGTGAGATTTCGCGCTGTGGCTTGTTACACCGCACTGCATTTAGACCCGGAGGATGAGCACGTGTGCGGAGTCATAGATACCAATATTAAACCTTTAGTAGACTCACGGTGTTTGCACCGGAGAAAAACCTCGCCTTCGCTATTGTCAAGCCTCGCGTGCTTAGCCATAGTTGTTTCTTTTTAATGCAGGATTTGTAGGTATGGCTTTTCATTCCAGTTCAGCCGAGGAGGCGCTCCTTGGTGGCGTTTTCTCAGCTGTCAGCTTACTGGAGTTTATAGGTGGCTTGGTCGAATCCTTGGTCGAATCCTTGGTCGAATCCTGAACGGCTTCACTGTTCTGCAGCTGACGCCAGTACAAAGCTGGACTCGTAGCTTGCACCGCGCGAAAATAGACTTCCCCTTCCTTTTTGGGATTAGTGGTTTTCCCCCCATAAGGTCGCCCATAAGGTTGCTGTGCTGAGGGGCCTTTGGCGAGTCTTATGGGCAGAGACCGCCTAAAATCTCGTTGCTTAGCCTTATGGGGAGTAGCCACTAGTCCCAAAAGGAAGGGAAATCTATTTTTGCGCGGTCCTCCGTACGGGCTCCGGCTTTTTTTCCCCCTGCGGGCGCTCGTTTTTCAATTAAGCTTAAAAATTAGAGACTTTACCTTTCTTGCAAGTGCACATACCTTGCTTGCGAGTGCACAGCCTTTTTTATAAGTGCACTTAACTAATTATTAGCGAAATTGGGCGTGGGGGAGAAGCCGGAGCTCTTGTCTCTGGCTCAAGAGGTACACTATGTTGCGTCATCATTTTGGTCTTGTCATGCGCGGAAAGCGATACTCCGTACAAGGGGGTAACACGAACGGGGGCAAACGCCCTCCCTGCTAGTATGCAAGCAGAATAATACAGCCCAACCATTTTGCAAGGGCTCGCTTATTTTAAAAACACACTAGCAGGGAGGGCGTCTGCCGTTCGTGGTACCCCCTTGTACATGTAGTCCAGTGCCCTTGGTCTGCATAGAGTCTGGACTTATCATCGAACACTCCAGGTCCCAACCCCATCAGCCTCCTTCGCTTCAGTCTTTGCATCGTGGCACAGAGTCATGATCGCCAGGGCTTGTGCACCCCATGGGTAAATCCCATGTAGTTATATGAGTTGTATCTCCAAAAATAATCCGTAATACTTGAGCCACAAGTTTCATAAAGCGGAGATCTGATAATACGTTCACTATGGCTTCTCGAAGCTCGCGATCACCCTATCGAGACTTGCCGGGCATCTCTCCAGAAATTCCACCTGAAAGATACGACCCATTCGATCCTCCTTTGGACCCTGCCGAAATGCAGAATTTCTCTACGCCCTCATGGGAACCCCGGGTGTTAGGTGAGGGACCTCAAGAACCCCAAGAATCCCAGGCAGGCCTTTCACGAACGAGATCCGGGGCGTCTTTCGTATCGTCTCTCACAGGAGAGAGCTCCGGCAAAGCCGGTTACGCGCCAATTCCCCCCGCGCATTATTCAATGAGTCGAATGCCACCTCGAAAATCCGTCACCGGCTCTGTAGACACATTTGGAACCGGCATAACACCCTCAAAAACGATAGACCCAGATACGCAAGCGTTGGTGGAGCGGAGAGCAGGGGAAATTGCGCAATGGCATATATACTGGGAAACACCTGCTATTATACTAGTACTCTTTGTGGCCGGCCTTATGGGTGCTGTTGGGCATCATCTCTTTTACACGCATTTGGACGGCAAACCAGCAGTGGACCAGCTGCAAAAGATCCGGTATGGAACGGCGTTGGCTTTCTTCACCAAGTCTACACTCGTGGGGTCAGTTGTTATGAGTTATAGGCAGCGGATATGGCATACTTTCAGGAAAAAGGCTATGACAATCAGCGCAATTGACGGACTCTTTGCAGTCACGGAAAATCCGACAGAGTTCAGGAAGTGGGAGATGCTTCGGAATGCGAAACTTGCATCTTTTATGGCGGTGGTTAGCTGGCTCATTCCTATTGCCGCAGTCTTGTCACCTGCCTCTTTAACGTCGGAAGTTAAAACCGTGACAAACAACACGCACTGCCCAGAAGTTGCGAGTCTCAATTTCACTCATGAGTCCGTATACAACTTCAGAAATGAGAGCTACTACCCAGGATCATCGTTGATCTACTACAACAGTACGGACATCAACGCGACACAACCGGGCTGGTTTGACTATTACGATCAGCCGTCGAAAATCGCGAGACGGCTTACCATCACAAGCGCATACCTCCAGAAACCAGTAAACTACCCCGATGCAGCTCTTCAATCATGTGGCGACGGATGGAACTGTACCTATACTATATCATTCCAAGGTCCTGGATATAACTGTGAGGAAGTGGCTAATTCTACGAACCCGAATAATGAAGGACTGCTTGCTATGCACGCTCCCTTTAATACATCGTCTCTCGCGCCAGCAGGAACCTTTATCTATTTGGCGAATGTCGATGTGGGAGAATATGCCGATCCGCAAACTCCCACCAACAGTAATGGTGAGCCTGCTGAAGGACCACCTTACCCCGAGAACCTAGGTGTATTTCTAGTCGAGCCAGTATTATGGATTGGCTACAGCATAAATACCACCATACCGTATGATCCGTCCTCGCCGTATTACTCACGCTGGGGTGCGGTACATGAACCGAAAATATTCAGGTGCACGCATTATCAAACCAACTACACCCTGGAACAGCGCTATCAGGATGAGATTCAGAACTCGGTAATCAAAAACCGCACATTCATCTCTCCAATTGTCGACACTACCGTCAGTCCGAACCCTGAGAATAAGAGTGATCTGATCATCACCCCTAGCAACAACTACGTACGCCCGACCACAGATGTTGGCAAATATAAGTTGACCGCCGCCTACCACGCCATGGGGTCTCTTCTCCGCAATTTCCTTCGCGGCACCATTAACCATGACTCCAAATACCCCGTCACCACGTCCGACATCTCAGAGACTCGTCTAATCGACTCCCGCACATCCTACCCTGTATCTGAACTCATGGCGAGCCTCCAATCATTCTACGAAGACATGATTATCACTCTGCTTAGCGAGCCGCACCTCATTGTTGCCTCGTCAGATTCTGTTCCTTGCGAAAAAGCTCGGAGCGTGAACGTTTTCGTCTACCACGCCGAGGGCCTCTGGATCGGCTACGCGATCGTTGTCGTGTTCACTTTTATCTTCCTGGTCGTTGGCGCCTGGTCGATCCACCAGAACGGCGTCGCGAGCGACACGCAGTTCAGCCGCATCATGGTTACGACGCGCAATCCGACCATCGATCGATTGAGCGTTGGCGCTTGTTTGGGCGGCGACCCCTTCCCTCCGGAGCTGATCAAGACAAAGCTGAAGTTCGGAGTTCTGCTAGAGGATGAGGAGGCGCTGAATGTTGCAAGCAGAGGAGAAGGTCCGCTTGGGAGAGTGGAGCACTGTACGTTCGGGACGACCGGAGAGACCAAAGAGATTGTTAAATATGGGGTTTATGCGGGGTTGAAGAGATGGAGGAAGGGCGGGAAGGAAAACACATTGAATGCGGAAGAGGAGGAGGGTCTTCTAACGAATCATGATTGACGAACGCCAAGTAGCCGTCTGAACGAATTTCTTAGGGCTGGTCCTCTGAAAACCGTTTATCCTCTAGCTGAGGCGCGACTCATCTGGTTAACGCCACTCTCACGCCACACGCATCCTAGGCAAGCTTTTAAAGGTTTCCAGAGCGAGCTATTAGCGGTAACAACCGAAAAACTTGTGTCTAGGAGCTGAAAGTAAGCATTGATACAATTGTCTGGGCCGGGATTATGCTTTGGATTTGGCGAGCACCCTTGAAGAGAACTCAGAAAGCTGTCGAGAATTCGTGTTGCACGACAACCACTGAACCAGTCGTGACTTGAGTGTATTATAAGGTAGAGTCGCAGGCAACGAAATCCAAAATATCACGACATTTTGCGGTGCTTAAGGACGGTAATATAGAGGTGTATTGGATTGAACCATACTTTGCATAGTTTAGCGGGCAGCGGGGCGTATTTGGCACTCTGAGTTGTATTTACTTGATCCAGGAGTTTCAAGTGTAGGAGGTGGGTATAACATCTCTGGAATATTTCTCGTAAGATACCCCTGAGCGAATCAGTACCTCCATTGAAAACGGAGTTCGGTACGTCGAAAATTCTATCTGTAGGATGAATATCTAAGTGTTTCCTCAACGACATTACTTCAATTGCATTCGTACTCAGAGTCTCGCCTTTTCTTTCAAAATGCTTTCAATGAGCATCTCGGCCTCCATCGCGCATCCGTAGCTTGCCTGATAACCATAGCCGCCGTGCCCATAATTGTGCACAACCCACACATTCGCAATCTTCTCCTTCTCGACTCTTGGCCCATCCTTCCGCATCGGCCTCAGACCAACACCATGACGAATGACGCTCAAAGCTTCAATGCCCTTACCCTTGGTTAATTGGGGACAGAGGTCTACACACCGCTTCATGATCCGCAGTGCAAGGTTGGGGTCGGGCTGTGACTCCCAATCGCCCTTCTGCAGGCAGCCTCCAAGGATGGTACCACCGCCTGCTATGTCTTAGCAGGTGCGGCCGAGGGGAGGGGTTCAACAGGGGGTCAATGAGGGGTCAAATACCAACGGCGCGCTGCATGATATACGTCGCCTCGTCCGAGCCATCGTCGGTCCCAGATATCGTGGTCATTACTCCGGGGTCATTCCTTACTACCACGATCTGGCCGCGGCCGGGGAAGATGGTCGGATCTTCTACGCCGCCCAGCTTGCCAGCTGAGAGACCAGTGCAATTGATGACAACGTCAGCTGGTTTGCCTGTGTGGTGGAGCGAGGCGGCTTCAGCTACGTGCGATACGATGCCACGGTTGAGCATAACGCCAGCCTTGATGCATTGCCCAACCAGCCAAGGGAGGTAGACGGCCGTGTTGATACACAAGGAGGTGAAGGCTGTTGCGGAGTCGATGCCTGGAGAGAGCTCCGAGGCAGGGAGGATACGGAACTGTGAGATTGGTGAGTAATTGAAGGAGGCTTGGATACTTAGGCAGTGACTATAGTGACGATATTACTGCGTATATCAATGTGGGGTTGATGATAGGGAGCTGCTGCCTGAGAGGCGCTATATCAAAAAGCACAAGACGCATTCGGAATACAAATACAGCCACGCACGTTTGGTAAAATATCTTTAAACCACGCATCTTTATTACACAGTTCATTCAACCATTCGCCGGTATCTGAATGCGCATCTTTTTCGCGCTTGTAGATGATGGTGTCCTGATAATGAATCCCCGCCTCGACGACCTCGTCGCAGATGCGATGCAACTCGGGCCAAGTGTCACGCTCGAAGCGCTGCAAGTTGGTTCCGGGCACTCCGACAGGCAAATAATTCGCGCCGGCCCAGGGCGAAGCGTATTCGATGTCATAGTCGCCCGGCATGTGCTTAGCGACGACGGTGACTTTGAAGTTCGCATGTTTGGACAGCACAAGGGCGGTTGTGAGGCCCACCACGCCAGCGCTGCGAGAAGGCTTTAAATTTAGAATGGGAGATGCAAAGCAAACTGGTGAGGAGGGCTGAGCGCATAAATGCTTGCTGCTTACCCGAGCACTGTTATGTTTGCTTCGGCCATTTCTTTTGGGATTATTAATTGGGTTTTAATTGATTAAAGCTCAGGATGCTGGAATTTGAGATGATCTGGGCAGATGGCATGGTCAGCTGAGATGGCTCCTTAGGAACCCTGAGACTTTTGGGATGTGTAGAAACAAAATAATCGCACAGGACTGCGCGAGGAGGCGATGGGATGGTTTATTTACCAAGTCACGCTGGGAATGTACGGCAAGACTTTAGCTCTCGTGCCTGTGTATTTTACCATGCGCAGGGGAAGGGCACCCGTCTTATATTAAGAGTCATATCTCCTGGTCATTCGGGATATCCGTTAGAGAACTCGCGGGGACGGGTGTCCATTTTGGGACAACTCGTTTCCCAAGGTTTGCTGGAGTTCAAACAGAAAGCTGTCGCGAGGGCTTCGGTATCTACGCAATCTACGCAATCTTGACATAACAAATCGAAAGAGCTAGAGTTGCCATTTGAATGAATAACACTAGCAGAAATAGGGGTAATATCGAGATAGGATTTTCTCTCTGCACGAAAGCTATTTTTGCAGAAAGCTCCGTGAAAGGCGGAGGAAGCGCTGATGTGTCGTTTTTTTCGAGCGGATTCAGTAAGTATCTCGCTTAATCAGCGCATGAAACGGGGATAGTCCTGTATTTCGCCAGGCTCACCTTCTGCTTGGTGAAGCGTCATTAACCCACGGTTCAGGACAACAGCTATTGTTCGTCGCCTGATGGTGAAGAGCCAGCCTCCTCGATTTATATCAAACATCTCTTCCTCTCCTTCTCTCATGCAGGCCTCTTCTTTCTGTACAAACTCTCCCCAAAATTCCTCGTCACCAACCTTACACCCAACATGCGTTCCGAATCCGAGTTCCCCCTGCTCTCCGCACTAGGTCTCTACGCCAGCGAGATTCGTGGTGATGGTAAGGCCCTATCTACTCTAATGGCGACTGTCTGCTAATATGTACGACTTGCACAGGCAACTGCCTCTTCAATGCTTTATCTGACCAGCTGTACGGACATCAAAAGGAACACCACGAAATCCGTGCCAAGGTGATCGCGTACATGCGAGAACACGCTTCATATTACAAGCAATTCATCGACGTCCACCCTGGCGGTGGCACGCGCCGAAATCCAAAACGCAAGAATGCCGGGGCCTTCTCAACACCTGTCAGCTATTCTTCACCTACTGCTGAAGAGATTGACCGGATTTTCGAGAGTCATCTTGAGAGTATGGCCAAGGGTGGTACTTACGGCGATAATATGGAGATCACCGCCTTTAGTTCGGCATTTGAAGTTGATGTGAAGATATATCAACGAGATTTCGCATATATGGTGACCGGCAATGGCAGTGAGGGCAGCAATCGGGCAGTTGCTCACATTGCATATCATGTAAGTGGAAGCCTTAGGCTGACGTACCAGTCAATCCCAGTTTCATTGCACCTATACTGATTGTTGCTGTTACTACAGACGTGGGAGCATTACTCGTCTATCCGCAACCTCGACGGGCCCCACTCCGGTCTCCCAAATGTCCGGGTCAAATCCCTCAGCCCGGCAGAAGAACAGCGTCAGCAGGAACAGCTGACTCGCACTCCATACACTCAGGATTGGATGCTTGACGTCGTGTCAAAGTCACTCCCATTCCTTGCCGATAAGCCTACGATACGAAAAGCTCTCGAAGAGTCAAAAGGCAACATTGACGCTGCTGTCTCTAAGCTTCTTGATCGTGAGAGCTCTCAGTCTGCTCCAGAAAGCTCAAGCGTTGAGCGAGATCCCGATAGCGACAACGAAGCTATATATGGTCCGAACAAGCGTCGTGATCGTCGGCTGAGTCGCGCTTCTAAAGATGCCATCAAGAAAAATGAGCAGCGTCGCCGCGAGATCATATCTAAACTTGCTGAGCAAAATGATTCTCAGGAGTCTCTTAATGGCGCTGATACTCAGTCACTTCCCCCACCACAACCAGAACCTACTCAGGTCATTGAAACCCCTGACACTGACGAAGAGTGGCAACCCAACCCAATCAAGGGCGAAGACCTTGTCCCTGGAACTGACTCATCCCAAAAGATCCCGACTCGGGTCAAAATCAATTTCAATCAGACTCCACCAGAGGCAGTTGCTCGCAAAACCAAGCAACGTCAGTCAGGTCCTCAGCATCGTAAGGGTCCTACTGCACGTGAGAAAAAGGACATGAAGAAGCAAGCTCAGAAAGCAGCACGCAAAGAACGGGCTCTTGCTGAGTCGAAGGGCAAAGTCAGTGGAGAGAACAGCAAAGACCTCCCAATCCTCACCAAGTCCAAGAAACCATCCCCTGGTCTTGATGCCGGCTTCAGAATCCTTTACATCTGAGGTGACTGGCTAGCTCTCATATCTCGCGGATCTCTGCTTTTCTCTCATATTGCCACGAGATCAACGGCCGATCTTCTTCGTAATTCACGCATCTCACCCCCGGATCGATATACCCACACAAGCGCCTGCCGGGAGGCCTCCTGGATTTCACATTTCTCTTTCACGGTATCATATCAGTATACAACAGCATTGTCATGATCATTAGCAAGCGTAGCATTGTGGTTGGCGTTTGTATGCATGATACATTTTCATCTCTGCCGAAAACACGACTCAGGTTGGCAGTATTTCACGTTTCATCTCTTGAACTAGCATAGGCATATCTGGAAATTCCATGACGGCGCTGAAGGGCTCGGGCCATCATTGGTTTTCCTTATTGTCATGGCGGACTTGGACTTTGTAGCGACCAAATATGGCGGGGCGTGTTTGGCGTTATTGGCACTATTGGATTGGTAGATTGGCGCGCCGTTAGGCATGAATGGTGGCCACTATGGCACGACGGCGGCTTGGACAAATGGTACCTCTTCTAAGGGCAACGGGTCTTGCCTTACTTCTGTCACATAGCAGAGACAGATACCATACAGGGTAGAGGCGACTAATGTATTGCTTCATGTTCGCACCTGCTTAACTTTTTTCCACATTGGTTTTGGAATTTGTGAATCCCCCTGAACTTGCGGGACGTGACTCGCTTCTAGTTGCGGCTGTCCGTGCGTGAATCTTCCCAAAACAGACGCCCGGCTCCTCAGCGGCAACATTCGGCACCCCATCGCTCCTCGCTGTTGTGGTCTTAAATGGGACAACCACGATGATCGTGATTTTTCTGGCTCTGCTTTGCATAGACCGTACACGCATACATAGTCACTTTCTAGAAGCTCCTGTAACGATGAAGGCACTTCTAAGGCGTTTGAAGAAATACAGTCTGCACAGCCAATGGTAAGGCCAACAAACAAACAAGCTCATATACAATTGAATCTATCCATCTTTTACCAAATTCTCTCAAATCATCACACTCATGCCTCATAACAAAAATACACGAATCAGCCTGTCTGCTCGCCACCACCACACAACCGGCTCTACCCCCTGGCCGGCGCCGTCCTAACCTTGACACTCCCATCCTGCATCCCAAAATAAACCGCCACAGGCCTCTGCCCGCCCAACTTCCCCGCCGTACTCCTCCCCTCCCGGCGCAACCTCTCCGCCTGAACCCCATCCAACCCACAAAACAGCCCGACCTCCAACACCCCGGTGATTAGGCCGATCTCGCGGCTTAGCCGCTCGACCTCCCAGCTCCCGTCGGTGCCATCGCCGGCGGCGGCGCCGGCGGCAACGTCGGCGGTGGTGAGGAGGACGGGGAAGGGCGCGTCGACGATGAAGAAGTCCTGGTCAGTTTTTAAGGGGCCGGCTTTTGGCAGCAGGTTTTCGCGCACGCGGGGGTTGGGGCTGCCGAGTTGGCGCAGGGAGTGGATGACGGTGTGCACGGCGATCGGGGCGACTTCGATGGGGATGGAGGGCCAGTTTGTTAGGAGGCGGGGTTGGTCTTTGCGGTAGTCTGGGGGGAGGAGGGGGGTGGGTTAGCTTGGGTAAAGAGAGAGAGGTGGGAGAGGGAGAGAGAGCAGGTAAGGGAGAGCGAGGGGCGAGGGATAGGGAGGGGTGAGAGGGTTGCAGAGGGGTTGCAGAGGGGTTGTCGAGGAGTGTACGGGGGAGGGTTATATGGGCTGGACAGACGCACCCGCGACGCAGACGAACTTCCGTGCGCGCTCCGCAACCAGCTTCTCCTGGAACAGGCAGGCGCCGCCGCCCTTGATGCAGTTGAGGTCCTCGTCAACCTCGTCGGCGCCGTCAAACGCCACGTCCAGCACTGCGTCCTCGGGCAGCGAGTCGAACGCGATGGGCGTCAGCCCAGCTTTCACAATCACCTGCCGCGACTGATACCCCGTCGGCACGAAGCGGATGTGCGGGTTCGTGCTGCGCTCTTTGATCGCCTCGACCACGTAGACGATGGTTGTGCCAGACCCGATGCCGACGTAGGTCGCTGACGGGTCGAAGTGGTCCTCCACGGCGCGGGTGGCGGCTTTGCGCTTGGCTTCTTCGATGCTGTGGTCGGTCATTGTCGAGGCGGTTGAGAGGGCGGAGCGTCGCTGGGAGGGAGGTTGTGGGAGGAGTTGCGGGGCATGCAATTGAGGTCGGTGATGATAGAGGTGTTGGTGGAGGAGGGTAGGAGGAGGGAGAGCTTTGGGACTGGATGGCTGGTAGTGGGTGGTATAACTGAGCGGGCGCGGTGAAGTTTTCTGAATCAGCGTGGGGAATGCTTTGCAATTTACCTGCATGAACGTCGGGAGAGGCTGGGGAGCTCTGCTGCTCTGGACAGAATATTTAAAAGGCTTCAATGGGTTAAAGGCCGATGTAGGCAGCTTCTGTGATTGCTATACGTCAATTTCAGATTACTTCATGTGCTTCCGTATGCGGCCGTTGTTGTTTGTTAGGTCAATGCCCGCGGTGAATCACGGCTGTTCACCCCGCTTCGCTCTTTGGCGTCGAGGAGGGTCGAGTCGCAAGGGTCCTTCACCGCCCGGCAGTATTTTTGGCGGTGCCTGAATTCGCGATGAAAACCGCCTCTCTGTTCTGCCTCGAATATAACCTCGTTTCTTGTACAAGTGCTCGAGGAACTGTATGGAATTTCGTCATGACTGGCGTTACGCCTCCGCCTCTCCATGGGCCTACGTCTAAGGAAAAGAAGTAGGTTTTTCAAGGTTAATGTGTAGCTGGAGCTTCGTTGCAGATAAACTTGTGCTGATATACTGTAGATATGACCGACAACTTAGACTCTGGGCGGCCAGTGGCCAAGCTGCTTTAGAAAAGTCTCATATTCTGCTCATCAATTCTGGACCTGGGGTTGTAGGAGTTGAAACCTTGAAGAACCTCGTACTGCCAGGTCTGCCCTGTAGATCCGGTCTCAGCACGCCAAGCTAAATATTTACAGGAATCGGCCAGTTTACTATCTTAGACTCGGCCATAGTCACGGAAGCCGACCTGGGAGTCAACTTCTTTCTGGAAGAGGAGCATCTGGGTGGCTTTCGAGCAGAGCATAGCTGCAACTTGCTGAAAGAGCTTAATCCGGACGTCCAAGGCAGCTATATTACCGAGGTACAGCTCAGATATTGAAGATTTGCACAGACTGGAAATTTCTCTAACCGCTTTTCTAGCCCGTCGAGTCTTTCCTCTCCAAGCCTGACTCACTGAAACCATACACATTGATCCTCGTATCAGCACCAATCAATCCCCAACTCGTCTCCAAACTTGCAACAAATGCCGTAGCCTCCGAAATACCAACCTTCTACATTCACTGCATAGGCTTTTACAGCCACTTTTCTGTCCACCTCCCATTCACTTTCCCTATTGTCGACACGCATCCTGATCCAGTAACTACCACCGACCTCCGTCTTCTCACACCATGGCCTACACTATCACGGTTTGCGGAACAGAAAACAAAGGGACTGGAGGAAATGACTCACCACGACCATGGACATGTTCCGTATGTTTTGTTGCTGTTATACTACCTCGAAGAGTGGAAGAAAACACACAATGGCCAAGTTCCGCAGACCTACAAAGAGAAGATCGCATTCAGGGAGGCGGTAACGAAAGGTGCAAGGACAGATAGCCCAGAAGGTGCGGAAGAGAATTACGATGAGGCGGTGGCGGCGGTATTAAAGTCGCTGAACCTAGCCTCGGCGAGCAGTGCCGTGAGAGAAGTCTTTGAGGCGGAGGAGTGCAAGTCCTTGACTTCGGAAAGCGCAGGTTTCTGGATAATAGCACATGCTATCTCGATTTTCTATACGAAACATTCCGAACTCCCTCTTCCCGGCTCTGTGCCCGACATGAAGGCTCGGTCTGCAGATTACATCCAGCTTCAGAATGTGTACAAGTCCAAAGCGCGACAGGATCTTGCGGAAGTACTTGCTACCGTCCGTTCTTTAGAGAAGCAGCTTGGGCGCGCAGTACCAATTGATGAAAAGGAAGTTGAGGCGTTCTGTAAGAATGCTGCTCATATTAAACTCGTGCGAGGACGACCATTCCATATCGTGCTGCCTAGAGAGAGAATTAGATGGGGTGATAGAGCCAAGTTTGCTGGTATGCATTGCAGGATTGCACTGTAACGATTGGAGTAATGCTAACAGTTACCCTATAGCTCAATCTCTAACAAACCCAGACTCTCTTATCCTTCTTTACATTGCCTTTTTAGCCACTGATGCCTTCACTGCCACCCATCTTGCGGATGATCTTGGCAGCGTAACGAATACCCCTGATGAAGCTGATGCGGAGACCGACGCGGAGAAAGTTACGGGCATTGCTCTTAAGATTATCGACGATCTAATAAGTGAAGCCGGTACATTTGTGGAAGATTCGGAGTATTCGGAAGTCAAGTCGAAAGCTGGGGAATATGTGCAGGAGATGTAAGTTCTTTCTAGCAATTCCTCTCATTACCTTCCATTCCAGTTCCTCGTGCTAATGGTTGACCAAAACAGCGTTCGCGCCGGCGGCGCCGAACTCCACAATATCGCTGCTCTTACAGGTGGTTTGGTGGCACAAGAGGTTATTAAAGCTGTCACGAAACAGTACATCCCAGTCGACAACACATGCATCTTTGATGGTGTGACGAGTAAGAGCTCTGTGTTGCGGTTTTAGGCTACTATAGTTAAGTAGAGCCGGTTCTATAAGCTAGCGCGGTATTAGACGCAGGTTCGTATGGCATTGCACAGTGTTCCGGGAGGAATGATTGAGTGTGGGTGGAGATCATTGAACGGATGCATAGATGTAGAGCGCCGAGGCCGCAAGAAATAGTGTGAACGGTTAGATAAAGAGGTTGTATACCTTACTGCATGGAGCTTTGGCCTGATTAATTAAGCCTGTGGGAATTTTCAAGAGTTTTCCCACAAGCATCAGCCACAGTGAGTATTATAATAATCCATTCGAGTTATCCTCAATCACGATTTAAGTGATTGGTCCCTTGTCGCGCCAAGCTTTTCCGTCTCTCCAACACCCGTGCACGCGTGATCGCGAACCTCAGCTGGAGCCTCCAGCCATCCAGCCCGAATTTCCCACTCCAAAACTCCCCAATCGCACACACCATGGACAACAGCTGCGGCGGCTTCGACATCCCCGACTCGACCGACTGGCTGCACACACCGCTGGCCTCCTTCGAGCCCCTCGAGGCCGCGCTGCGCTGCCAGGTCTGCAAGGACTTCTACGACACGCCGATGCTGACGACCTGCTCGCACACCTTCTGCTCACTGTGCATCCGCCGCTGCTTCGCGGCCGACGGCAAGTGTCCGACATGCCGCGCCAGCGACCAGGCCAACAAGCTGCGCCGGAATTGGGTCGTGCAGGAGATTGTGGATGCGTTCCAGGCGGCGCGGGCGGCGGCGCTAAAGCTGGCGCGGGAGGCGGCGGAGGCCGAGGCGGGGCAGACGACGGGCAGGAAAAAGAGGAAGCTGGATGAGGCTGATTTGGAGGATCGGGAGCCTGAGGGTGGGAGCAGGGCGAGAAGGACGAGGAGTCGGGGGAGGAGAGTGGACGAGGCGTCTTCGCCGCCTGAGCTGGTCGATCTTGAGGAGGGGGGCGAGGATGCGGAGTATTGGCCGGATGATGGGCTAGTGAAGTGTCCGATCTGCAGTAGGCGGATGAAGGAGGAGGCGGTCTATTCGCATCTAGACCAGTGCGATGGGGAAACGAAGCCTACGAGTGGGCGGAGCACAAGATCGAGGTCTGTACACCGCTGAGGAAGTTATATTCGTTTCTCTCCGCGTTCTGATAAGCCGCTAGGTCCATCGCTCCAGCTCGAAACCTTCAGCGACCCGCTACGAAGGAGAGATCGCCGGCGCCTGCCCGTATCCCCCAGCTAAACTATTCGTTGCTCAAGGAAAACGCCCTCCGGAAGAAGCTCCAGGATCTCGGCATACCGTCCTGGGGCTCTCGCCAGCTCCTTACGCGCCGCCATGTCGAATGGGTCAATCTCTGGAACTCGAACTGCGACTCCGCGTGGCCGCTGTCGAAGCGGGAACTGCTGAAAGGGCTAGAAACTTGGGAGCGAAGCCAGGGTGGAAGTGCGCCCAACACGGCTGCCGCAGTCATGAAAAAGGACTTTGACGGCCAGGGTTGGGCGAGCAGCAACAAGGACCAGTTCGATGCGCTTATTGCGAACGCGAGGCAGAAACGAGGGACGCCGGTGGAGAAAAATGAGAAGGATGGGGCTCGGGATGAGACGGTGAAGATGCTGCCGAAATCTGTAAAGTCGATCGAGCTGAGCCCTGGGTCAAACCAGCAAGCTGACGTTCCCCGACCGTACGAGGGCAATGAGGATGCCTTGTCAATTATTAGGGAAAAGGTGGGCCAGGCGAATCGGGATGGATTTGCGCCACGATCGCTGAACCAAGCGTCAGAGCCTACTTCGCAGAAAAATGGAGATAGTGCGATTACGGATAGAGAATCATTGCCGGATGCGCCGGAGGAAGATGGCATTCCAGTCAGCTTTAAGTCGCCGACACGGAGCCAGACTTCACAGGGGCCTCCATCGTCGTCTTTGTCGAATTACCCGTTTTCTTCGCCGACGAGGAAGCTGCCGATGTTTCAAGTGCCTGAGGACCCAGTTGTGGATATGGATAGTGGGACTACAGTACAGTAGGATGCTGTTAAAATCTATGCATTGTTACCCCTTCAGTTGGTTCTCCGAACGTATTAAACATGATGTTTTGCTACGGTGGTATCATGCTTTTTATATCAATCCGAAGACACTCGATTGACAAAGCTCAATGGTTCACTCTTGGTACGTTTTCATGGGAATACGAATGACCAGCTCCTAGGATAGCATTAGGGATACCGATCTTGCGCTCGAATTACCGGTTTCGATATACGAGCGCTCTTCCTACACCGATGCCCAATTCCTTAAATGGTTATATATTTTCTTCTGTACTGATTTTGTCCAGGCAATTCGGTGCACATCTCTCAATACACCTTTTTCAGTGTTTCTCGTCTCAACATTTACCAAGTTTCGATCATCCTAAATTCTCACCCTCCACTAGGTCCCTACTGGTATCTAACATCCCCAGTAAAACTGTTGAACGTCCCTCTTTATACTTTCCGCATAACCAACAATCACGAGCGACGATGCTTCGCAAGACCTCTCCCTCATACCTCCATCCTCTCTCAACTCCATCTCATCCTCACCACTAGCAACCATATCGCACCCGAAAACGCCTTCAATTCGCAATGAGAGCGACAGTGACTCAATATCTCCTCTCGCTTATCATGTCCCGGCATTCACACATGACTTCATCCAACCCAACCCTCACGCCTGGTCACCACCTCTGTGCAACAACCGCGGACTATCCACTCGGCCTGGATTGAAGCTCGGTCGAAATGGTTTCAAACTATTTGACCCGCCCCTGAAACTCAAAAACACCGGTCCAATCCCCTGGCTTACCTCGCCTGACATCCCTGAGAGCCTACGAGCTGGCGGGCTCAAAGTGAGGGGCATCGGATTCGTTGAACTTGACGTCCTAGACGGCAACGGTGAAGCAAAAGAAGCTAGACTGAAGCTAGACTGAAGCTCAGGAACGTCCTCTTCGTCCCCGATCTCGCCATCAACCTCCTCTCCGCATGCCGGCTCGAGAAAGAAGAGTTCCACATCACGACCTCCCTCACCGTCTCCCCCGCCCCGTCTCCCAAGACGACGACGACGGCGCGGCGACGCTGTCCGACCTCGACGCCAAAACCACGTTGCGGGAGCATCGAAGCTAAAACCGCCTTCTTCGACTACCAGCTCGAGTCCTGCGCCCCGTCCCTCACCACCACTACTACCACCACAGCCGGGCCCAGCAGTTGCGCTCCCATCGCCACAAAGCAGGCGCCCGACCCGCCGCCCCGGGTCCCCGACCGCGCGGTACGCCTGAGCGCCCGCAAACGCCTCCTGGAGTTGGCGCTGTTCCAATTGGCTTAGGAGTTCACAGGAGTTTTGGACGGTCCATGCGTTATCCCGTGTCACGGAACAAATCTTTTGCGAAGTGTCCGATTTATGAGATAACCGTATCGGCCGACGAGTTATCGGGTTCGTAGGGCAGTAGGGTGCTAGCTGTCGTGTTCGAGTTTATATAGCGGTAGGGTGCCGGCCGTCGTATTTAAGGCCCGTAGGCGAATCGGCGCGGAGCTTGTCGCCGTGTTCGAGTTTATATAGCAGTAGGATGCCGGCCGTTGTGTTCGAGGTCCGTAAGCAAATCGGCACGGAGTTTGTCGTCGTGTTCGAGTTCATATCCCTTGCACCGTCAGCGCAGTGAGGTTATCTATATTCAATATTGATTAACGATTATTGATTATTGAATATTTTATATATATATGGTGGTATTTTACCGTTTTACATAGTCATATACATAAAATTGGGGTATACTATAGGTCGCAGTATAGATAATAGGTAGAAAATAGGTAAAAGACATAGGGGAGGGAAAAGAGGTAGGGGAGGGGGGAGCATTGTGTTTAAATGCCTGTACACGCCTGTGCACGGATCCTACTTTATCACGTGTTTCAATTTTGTATGGAGGCTTGACTCAATATTCAATATTCAATAAAATGTTCAATATAAGTTGGCGGTTCAATATCAATATCAATACGCCCTCATATTGATATTGAATGTAGAATACCTCACTGCGTCAGCTTGTTCAAGATGGTGGCCCACACCCAAAATCGTGGTTGCCATCAATGAGGTTGCAAATATATAGATATTATCGCCTACAAGCTTATTCTTTAGTGTTTAGTCGATCTATATAAAGCCTCCAACAGTTACCCGCCCTGTAGAGAGGTATTTAATAAAGCCGGCAGCTAAAATGAGTTCTTGGCGCCTGCTTCCTCCTTATCCTCTCGTTACTATTTAACGATTTTAATACTAAATTATTTAATAACTCCGATAAAGGCTTCTAGCGGCTCTTACACTTAATTAAGGTTGTCCTATCTACCTACTTATACTCCTAAAAAGTAGCTTACTGCTTATCTTAACTAGCTTATATCCGTATTCTACCGCCGGTTTCTATATAATTAAAGGAGGTAAGGGCCGCGTTGTTAGTCGAATAGAGGACTTAAAAAGACGGTAAACGAGCTTCTTAAGGAGCGCTTTATAGCCGGCTTTATATAGCTAACTAGGGTAAGCGAATAATAAGAGTTTAAAGTAATTAGTAGTAATTATAGTAAAGAGGAAGTTAAATAGAGGTTGCTAAGTCTTCCAAAAGCGCCTATAAGTAAGGTAGTATAACCTTAGTTAATTAGCTATATTAATACCTTTTTATATAGTAATTATAGAGATCTAGGAGCGTTGGAATTGCTAACTAGGCCCTAGTATTATCGCCGAATATCTTCCTAGGTTATAAGGCGCCGCTAGAGGTTCTAGCAAGCCGTTATTAAAACCTTATTATTAAATTAGAAACTATTAATATATAATATAAGTGTTATAGTATTAAGTACAAGTATTTAATTAACTTGCTATTGTTAATAGTATTTATAAATAATACTACCTAAGCGTCCTTGTAGGTATGCTCTATTATATAGCCGTTCTTTAAAACCTCTATATATAACTTGCCTTATTTAATTTAGCTATTATAGTATAATTTAAGGTTAATAAGGGTAGAGCTAATATACTCCTTTAGCTAGTAATTAGTATTGTCTTTACTATAGTTCTTACCTTTCTACTCCTTCTTTTTTATCCTTACTATTTAAATAGTTTTTACTACGCCAATTCTTTTTGCTTAAAGATATTAAAGTAAACAAATATTAGTAAATAAGTCATTAAGCTAAACTATATGTTTATAAGGTAGGTAGAGATGTATTTTAGTATTAATATCTTCCTATAGAAGTAAGTTAAGAACAACTGTGTTACGGACGTTTTAAGTACGATGTTACGACTACTTGGAGAAGAGTCGGCGGAAGCTAGTTAGTTAATACAGGCATAGTCTAGGATGGAACCGGTGGAACTAGGTGACGAGGAATAGTAACCAAGGTCACGTGGTGTTAAACGTATTAACTATGTTAAATAAAAGGAACGTTACGTTTAATATAGATAACACGTACCTTACGTACAAGAGAGGATTTCTTAGGAGTATGGTTATATATTTAAGGGACCTTAGTCCCTACTATAGATAGTTCTCTCCTTATAGTAAATCTTAGAATATAATTAGAGTTAATCTATTAGGCAATTACTCTACCAGTTATTATTATATTGTTGTTTTGTTCTTACCTATATACCTAGCCTAATAATAGAACCCACCGTAGTTCCTACTATAAGGTTCTATTACACATTCACTACTAAGGTTACGGTATTAAATAAAGTCGAATAATATACCACTAAGAGTAGTACTAGTCACAACGGCGTTAACGGCAGCTATAACCTTAGGGCCAGGTGATACTAGTATAGACAATAGGGATTCTCAAGTGGTTATATAAGGTTAGTTATAGGAAATAGTTAATTACTTATAAGATAATAATAGGATACTTAAAGAACATATTAATAGAATTAGAGTAGTAAAGATTAAGTTACCTTTAATTAAACAATTCTTAGGAGAGAAGTTAAAGCTTAAGGGATTTCTTACGCAAATGCACTTTAAGGTAGTACAGGAAGGAGCGAAGTTAGCAATATTATTAGATTAAGTAGCCTATGCAGGATTGTTCCTAATAGGGAGGGCACTTAAATGGTTTAAGCTATATTTTACGGAAATATAGGCTAATGGCATAATAACTACTAACCAAGATGTATGATATATATTTGCTAGTTAGAATAGGTTTACGGAATAACTAATATAGATATTTAAAGACCTAGAGGCCATAACCACAGCAGAATAAAGGCTTTAGAACTTAGTACAACATACTTTAGTAATTAAGTATATAACACAGTTTTAAATACTAGCCATATAGGTTAAGTGGAATAACAGGGCGCTTATAGCACAGTATAAATAGGGACTTAAGGCTAAAGTTTAGGACATAATTATCCTAATAGAAGATACGGATACTCTAAAAGAGTTAATAGATTAGTTAATAAAGATTAATAATAGAATCTATTAAAGGGAACAAGCCAAAAGAGGGCAAGATAGAGTTCTATAGTTATATAAGGCGCAGAGTACGCAATAATAGATATAGAGTTAAAAACTATAGAATGGCGTAGAGCTAATAGACCTAAGTGGTACTAAAGAAACCTAAAGGTGGGAAAAGAAACTATAGAAACCTAGAGGTTAAGGATTAAGTAATTAAAGAACCTAGGAATAGAGGCTAAACTAAAGATCTTAGCAGTAAAAGATGTTTAGGCGGACTCTACAGCAAGAAAAATAGTTTAAAGATAGAGCTTGCATAAATTGTAGAAAACAAGGTTATTTTGCTAGAGACTATAGAGGTGGTTAGAGTAACCACGCGGTAAAGGGAACTAAGCTAGTAAACGGTATATACATATAGAGAAATGATAGTACACTCTAAAAAATAAAAGAGTGTTTAATTAACAGTTTTACGTATTATTATAACAACATATGCTAAATTTATAAGAATGCTAAGTACGGCGTAAACTATTAGCTATAGGAGCTATTATTATCTAAGTTTAGAGGAACTAATAAACCAGCTTATAGATTAGACATTAAAGACAATAAATTTAATAAAGATAAAGTATTTACTAATAATAAGGCAATAAAGGCAGCTTACTAGGAGTATATAAACCTTAGAGAAGTTGAAATAGAAGTAGAGACTAAGACCATTATAGAACAAGGTTTAGTAATGGGTATTATAATACTATTAGATACAATTTCTATCGCTTTATAAGATAATAGGAGCAACGTTTAGAAGAAACTAAGTAAGTAGATAACTACTAGTGCTAGCTTATTACTTAATAAAGGTAAAAGGCTACAGGCTTAAGATTCTTAAGAAGAGATAAAAAAAGCTTAAGATTTTTAAAGTGAGATAAAATATACCTAAGGACCCATAACAGACGAAAACTAATAGGAAAGGGCAGTAACTCAATTTAGTAACAAACGAATAAGTATAGGACGCAAGTTTAAGAACTATAAGTTTAGGGAATAAATAAGAATGTTAATAATTCTAGATAAATATAGTATTTAGCCTAAAGATTAAATAGTTAATACTAGAATTAAAAAGTAAGACAACTATAAAGATCTAGCTATAAGACGCAGAAAACAAGAAACTATGGATAAGTTTAGGATAAGAATTATTATATAGTAAGAGCAAAAGCTAGATAAGAGGTTAGCTACGCTAGGTTATATAAAGAATAGAGTACCTATATAAAGAGTTATTAATAGGCCGAGTGTAGGGATACCTAGGGTAAAATGGTTAGATAAACTGGAATAAGAAGAGAATCTAGATATTCTAACTAGGTTTAAAGAAAGATATACTAAAGGATATTATAATGCAGTAATAATAAGGTACTTTCTAACGGATAGACCATATACACTAAACCAGTTGTATGGAAAGTGGTATAGGCAACAACATAGTGACAAATAGAAAGACTTTTATATATAGCTAGACGAAAAAGTTGTCTAAGACCAACCTATTACGGAAAAATATATAAGTCACATTAAAGGAGCATTAATTATAATATTAAGAAACCTAGAAGAAGGATTTAGGGACTAGAGAAGTAAGCGATAAATCTTAGTACCTATAGTAGAAATACCAGTGGTTAGGTTAACTAGGTATACAGTGCCAAGACATTAGTTTCCCGACACGAACACAAAATCGCGATCGTTAAAATTCCAACACCAAGATCGCGAGCTGACTGCACCACAATGCAACGCTCGTTTGGCACCGAAATTAGTGGAAATAGAAGGCCTGGAGCTGAGCTTTTAGAGACTGCAAGAGCTGGAATTATTGCCGCGTTGGAAGCTGGGGTGTCAAAGCTCAAAATCGCCGCAGAATATCGCGTGAATTGGTCGACTGTTTACGATACAATCAATCGATAGAAAAACCACCATACGCTAGAATCTCTACCAAGGCCCAGAGAGCCCGAAAAGCTTACTTAATACCAGAAGCGTCTGCTTATTTAAATTGTACGCATGCACCCCCGAATTGACTATGTAGCTCTTAAGTGCTAAGTCGCAGGGCTAACCGTTTCGCACAAAACTTTATACCGTCTCTTTAAAAAACACCATATTACGAACTGGCGCGCCAAGAAGAGACCAAAGCTGACGCCAGCGGTAGCTTAATTAAGGCATCGTTGGGCCCGAAAGTATAAGGGATTCCCTTGGAGACGAGTTAAGTTTTCTAATAAATATTTCTACGAACGTGGCTCTAGAAAAAAGCCTATTTAGGTCTTCCGAACGCCTCTACAAAAGTGGTATTATAAGTTTATTGAAGAGGTGTCTAACGGAAAGGATCTTACGCAGATAATCTATGCTTGTTTTTGGTATAACGGTCGCTCAGAGTTAATTGCTATGGAAAGGGATCCTCTAGTAGTAAAAGAAGGCTATAGCACCTAAAGCTACGTCTAGGCCTTAGAAGAAGGTCTTATGCCAATCTATAAGCCTTTAGATATCTACTAGATAGATAACACTCTAATCTATGCTTTAAATCTCGTAAAGGAGTGGCTAGAGACGTACGGTGTTTGGACCCTAGATTTCCCCCCCTACTTACCTAATTTAAACCCAATTGAGCACCTTTGGCTGGCACTAAAAAGGAAGGTCCTTGAGCTTTATCCAGAGCTCGAATAGATGGGACAAAGTAAGGAGGATCTAGAGCGCTTAATTAAGGCGTACAAGGAGGCGTGGATAGCCCTTAATCAACGCCTTATGCGGCGCTTAATTAATAGTATGGAACGAAGGCTAAAGGCAGTATGAAAAGCAAAGGGCTGGCAGACAAAGTATTAACTACAATTAAATTATCTACATACTCATTTGGCTGTATTCAATTGCTGCGACGTTGTGCGACTGTTCAAAGTTGGGTTGATTTTGGTGAAAATTCACATATTGGGAAACTAATATCTTAGCACTATAGGTTTAAACTTAAAGATAAAGATAAACTAAGAGTTAACCTAAAATATATAGCGCATTATATACTATTGTGGATAGCTTATATGGATAATATATGTAATATATATAGAGTATTTAAAGATAAGAACCGGAAGTACCTAGTAAGGATATATTAGGCACTAGAGGAAAAGCAGTTTAGGAACGTTAAGTATATATATAGTTAGCACCCAGTAGAAGTATAAGGTTAAGGAGACTTAACACTTTAACCAGGAAGATTCCTTATAGAAGAATGCCTAGATAAATAATAGTGGTGGGAGTGCCTAGAGAACACTTATCTATAGTATATAGAGGAAAAGAAACAAACTAAGTATTAGCCTAAGTTAGATTAAGTATAGGCAGGATCTAGCAGCTAACAGTTAGGAAAAGGGGAGGCGTATAGGACTAAAGGGAACTAGTATTAGAGCCTTAAACCCTTAAAGGAATTTAAGGTTGGTACCTAAATTTAAGAGCTAAGTAGCAAGATTAGCAGTTTAAAGCGTTGGTAGATAGTGGAGTAATTAGGAACTATATATTACTAAAGGTAGTAGAAAGGATAGGGTTACTATATAGACAGAAAAAACACCCATATCTACTTATAACAATTTTAGGAGATTAAATAGCCTATAGAGGAGGCATTATTAATCTTAAAATAGGACCTATTTAAATAACTATTAAAGGGAGACCAGTTAGAATGTCTTTTAATATCCTACTATTAGGACAGGACAAGGCGATACTAGGAATACCTTAGTTATAGAAGTACAATCTAAAGATTAATTGGGTTATAGGTTAGGTCAATATTAAGGATACTTAATAGTATAAAGTGCGATAGTAAACCAAGTTGGTATAGTACTAAGTTAGAGCGATATATAAAGAGACTAAGTAAGGCTTAAGTTATATACCAAAGAGATACTATAAGTATGGTAAAAAGTTATAGTTACTAGAAAGTGAAAAGCTGTTAGAGTATACAGCTTAGGACTATAAAATAGAATTAAAAGAGGGAATAAGTCTAAAGTTCTTTCCAATCTATAAGCTTACTAAAATAGAGTTAGTAGCGCTTAAGAAGTTTATTTAGGAGAACTTACATAAGGGATATATTAGACCATTATAGTTATTAGTAGAATATCTAGTACTGTTTATCCTAAAGAAAAACAGAAAACTTAGGATGTGTATAGACTATAGATAGTTAAACAGCATTACTAAAAAGGATAGATATCCTTTACCCTTAATTAGCGAAATCTAAGATAGGATAGGCAACGTAAAGATCTTTATAAAGATAGATCTAAGATAGGCATACCATTAAATTAAAATTAAGGAAGGTGATAAATAGAAGGCAGCCTTTAGATTAAAGGAAAAACTATATAAGCTATTAGTTATACAATTTAGGCTTATAAACGCACTAGTAATATTCTAGAAGCGAATTAATAGTATATTAGGAGAACACTTAGATGAATTTATTATAGTATACTTTAACAACATTATTATCTACTTAGAGAGTAAGGAAGAATATAAAGAACACATTAAATAGGTCTTAAAGAGACTATAAAAAGAACAAATACTAGTAGCAATTAAAAAATACGAGTTCTTTACCAAAAAGACCAATTTTGTTAGATTTATTATTAAACTAGGCCAACTTAGTATAGATCTAAAGAAGATCAAGGCTATAGTAAATTAGCAAGAACTAGAGAATATTACGCAGTTAAGATCGTTCCTAGGGTTTTGCAATTACTATAGGAGGTTTATAGCGCAATAGTTAAAGGATATTAAGCTATTTACGCAGTTAACGAAGAAAGAAGAACTATGGGCATAGGGAAAGGAGCAATAAGAACTATTTAAAGAAGTCAAAAGGTTATTTACCTAGGAGCCAGTTTTTAAGATCTATTAACCAGGTCTAGAGACGGTTGTAAAAATAGATATATTAGACTTTACACTAGGGGTATACTTTATATAGAAATATTAAGATGGATAGCACCTAGTGGTATACTATAGTTAAAAGATAACACCACTAGAGTTAAACTATGATATCTATAACAAGGAGTTATTAGGTATAGTTACAGCACTTAAAAAATAAAGAGTATTTTTATAAGATATAGAGAAACTGTTTATAGTTAAGACGGACTATAAGAACCTTATAGGATTCCTAACAATAAAGGAACTCAACCAAAGATAGGCTAGATAGGCGGAAATGCTTATAGAATACTATTTCAAAATTCAGCATACTAAGGATATAGACAATGCACGAGCAGACGCTCTAAGTAGAAAGGCTAAACTATAAAGTAATAAAAAGCTATTAGGAGCTTTATTATAAAAGGATTAAGATAGATTAATTAGATATAATTATCTAAAGATTATAGCAACTAAGGAAAGTCAGATCCATAAATTACTAGAGAGTAATTAGATATAGAAGATCTAAAAAGTATAGGCAAAGGATCTAGACTTAGAGTAATATAAAAATAGAGAGGTAATATATATACCTAAGTCTATCACAGAAGAATTTATTAAGGAATTCTATAAGGAAATAACATAAGAATACAACGGAGCTATAGGCTTAGTATTAAGACTTTAAAAAGAATATATTATTTAAGGAATCTAAGGGCTAGTAAAATAAGTTATAAAAAAATATCTAAATTGCTAAAGAAACAAACCGACAAGGCATAAGCCATATAGAGGGCTATAACCTGTTAAAACACCAGGAAGACTATAAGAGGTTATATTATAGGACTTTATTATTAAGTTACTAAAGTTAAGAGATCCTATTACAGGACAAGATTATAACGCGATTTTAGTAATAGTGGATAAGCTAATAAAGTAGGGATACTTTATAGTATACACTAAAGAGATATTAGTAGAAGATATTGCTAGAATCTATATAAAAGAAGTGTTTATAAGACACAGAGCACTAGATAAGATTATATTAGACAGAGATCTAAGATTTATAGTAGTATTTTAGGAAGTATTTCTAGCAGAATAAGGAGTTTGCGTAGTAATGTCTATAGTATATTATCCGTAGATAGACGGATAAATAGAAAGACTAAACTAGACACTAGAGCAGTATTTAAGGCATTATATTAATTACGCATAGAATAATTGGGTATCATTATTACTAGTTATACAGTTTGCATATAATACAACACTATAAGAAGGAATAGGGACATTACTATTTAAGGCGAATTATAGGTATAAGCTAAGAACATCGTTATCACTATATTAAGCAAAAAAGATAAGTAGCATAGCTAAATAAAGAATAAAGATGTTAATAAATCTTTATATAGACCTTAAAGAAACAGCTAAACTAGTATAAGAACGAATGAAAAGGTACTATAATGCTAAGAGATCTAAGGGATCAGATCTTAAGGAGGGGGATAAAGTATAGCTACTATATAAAAATTTCAAGAGTTGACAACTAAGTAAAAAGTTGGACTATATTAGACTAGGACCTTTTAAAATTAAGTAAAGAATTTTATTAGTTACGTATAAGTTAAACCTATTAGCTAAAATAAAGATCTACCCTATATAATATATCGTAATGCTAGAGCTAGTATATGGGAATATTAAGCCACTAGTCTACAAGGCAGACACATATAGAGGATAAGAGGAAGATAAATAGCAAGTTTTAAAGATTATTAGTTATAAAGATGTAGATAACAAAACGTGGTATAAAGTAAAGTAGATAGGCTATAGTAAGACTACCTAAAAACCACTAAGCAACTTAGAGAACGCTATAGGAAAGGTACAGGAGTATTAGAAGAAAGTAGGTTAGGTAATATTAATAAAGAAGGATTGCCAAAGAATAAGTCACCTAAGGGGGACCTAAAAGGAGCAATTACTGAGCTATTTAGAGTTATTTCCCTTGCAGGAGAAGAGCTAGTCCTTTTATTACCTAGCTTAGACAGACCTTAATAAACTAGTTTCCACTCTTTAGAATAAACCTTCTTATAAACATATTTAAGACGTTAAAGATAAGTATAAGCTAAATATTAAGCTTTAAGGACGCGTGCGGACTCTTCTAAGGCATATTAGACCGTAAGTAACGCTAAGGCTAGCTTATTATTAAGTTTCGCAGTAGTAGATTAAACACAAGACCCTATAATAAGTTACTTAGGGAACTTAAAGACTGTTAAGAGTTATAAGACGCGCATACTTAGCGTTAAAGACAGAGCAAACATTATAGGACAATTAAACGTTTACTTTAGTACACTCAGAGCAAGAGGAGGGTTGTTAAGACATAGGACTTGCTAGCGCAATATAAACTAACCCCTCTTTAGCGTAATAAGAGTAGGGGATCGCTATCACCTCGCCTAGTAATAGTATGGAGGAAACTATATAAAGGCAACGCTTAACCTAGGAAAGAGAAGAAGAAGCTTTAGGTATAATAAGTATAGATATTAACCAGAATAATTAAACGGACATTATACCTCTAGTAGACAACTTGGAGATGTTAGGAATCTTTAAGGACGAAGATAAAGAGAAGGGAGATAGTGTTACAGACGCTTTAAGTATAATATTACAACTACTTAGAGAAGAGTTGGCGGAAGCTAGTTGGTTAATATAGGTATAGTCTAGGATAGAACCGGTGGAACTAGGTAATAAGGAATAGTAACTAAGGTTACATAGTATTAAATATATTAACTATATTAAATAAAAGGAACGTTATATTTAATATAGATAATACGTACCTTATATACAAGAGAGGATTTCTTAGGAGTATGGTTATGTATTTAAGGGACCTTAGTCCCTACCATAGATAGTTCTCTCCTTATAGTAAATCTTAGAATACAATTAGAGTTAATCTGTTAGGCAACTACTCTACTAGTTGTTATTATGTTGTTGTTTTGTTCTTACCTATATACCCAGCCTAATAATAGAACCCACTGTAGTTTCTGCTATAAGGTTCCGTTACAAACTGCCTTAATCTTTAAAAACTTATCTATTTTAATATATCTAATTTATAGGGGCCCTTTTCTAAACCCTTTAAATAAAAGAGCTAGTTAAGAATATAACCTTAATTAGCTAATATCTGTAAGGTAAGAAAGTGGATAGGGAGCTTAATAATAGAATAATAGGGTATATTATATAGACAGACAAATCCTTAAGGGAAAAAGAGGAGTTGTAAAGGCGTGAAGAGGCTTTAGGGAAGATTTAAAGGAATAATATAAATTCTATCTAAATCTAAGGGTATATAGCTCTTGCAGAGTACAAGACGTTGCGTAAAGAAGAGAAAGGAATATAGGAAACTTATAACTAAATATTTAAGGTTTTGGTAGTAGACGCGTGGGTATAAACCCACGCGGATTTTGATAGGTTTTAACCAAATTCCATTATATTAGTGGAATTTGGTGGAATTTAATCAAGTTAGCAGAATTTGCCAGAATTTGATTAACTTGGCAGAATTTAGCAGAATTTAATTAAAGCGTTGGAATTGATCTGTTAAGTGTTTTACTAAGACATTCCTACTATAACTGGGCTAGTCCTATTATAGTACCCCCCCCCCCTTTAGCCAAAGGTCCAAAACAATTTAAATTAGTTAAGAATTTATAACTTATTGCGTTATAAGCTGTAAGAGGCTAGTCTAACCGGAACGTATGATTATCTAATTAATAGTGTAGAATGAAAGTCTTAGGTAAGTAGAAGGTAAGTTAAAGGTAGAACGAGCTTTATGTATTAAAGGACAAATGCTTTCTAAACTCTTTTATTTAAAGACTAATTGCTAGTTCTTCTCTAGAGGAGAACTAGCTCCCTATATAATCCTTCTAAGATATTAGTAAAACCCTTTGCCCCTTATCTATCTAACCATGTCTCCTCTGGGATATTAGTGGGATATTAGTAAAGCCTTTATCTATCTTATCTAATATATACCTTTTAGAAGCACCCATTATAATTGCCTCCCCTTTAAGGGTCTTAGTCCTCTAAGACTTTACCTCCTAATAAACTCTTATAGAGTTTTAACTAAAACCACTAGGGAAGTTCTCTAGTGGAAAGGTACTCTATAATATGGCTTATTGCCGGTTCTTTACTAGTATAGAACCTTACTTTGTTTTCTATTCCTCCACTCTTCTTCTACTATAGCTCTTTATAGTGCCTTTATAATAGAACCTTAATAATAAAAATAAAAATTAAATAGGATTTACCTTTCTTATTATAAGAATTTGTTATAAGCTAATCTAGAGGTTGTCCCATGCAATATATTAACTAGCCACTATCCCTATTTACCTAAAATGGGTCCTAATAATAACATCTTAATATTAATTTCTTCTAGTTTATAAGCTATTGTCTTTTACGCGTCTTTCTATTAATAATACTATTTGTCTTGCCTTTTAGTAGACTGTTTTTTATTATATCTTAGCTATTAGCTTCCGCATCTCCAGCTATTCTTTCTACCACTACTCTGTTCTCTTCTTATAACGTATCTATAGGTAATAGGATCCCTATTTTATCTCTTTAATAATACTAACTTCCTATAGTGTTCTCTCGCAATGGCTTGTAATTATACTGTATATCCCTAGACTAGCAGCGGTGTTATCCCTACTCTATTAGTACTATAGACTACTTCTATTACTCCTATGGTGGTTTCTCTAAAGTGCTGCCGTTGTTGCGTTTACGCGCTTATGTTAAACCCATCCTACGCCTATAAGATACTGCGCTCTAGTAAGAACAGATCTAAGTATTCCTGCTATTATAGCTAGAAAAAAACCTATATTCTAGTATTTCCCATTCTATCCTATTCTGGACTTTACTAACCATATTAGATCCCTACTATTTATATACGTAAGGCTCGCCGGCTTTAACACACCATTAGGGATTTCCGTCTATATTAGAATAATAAAAGATAGGGATAGAAGGTGTTTTCTATTACTTATAGCCTTTTTAATTTAATAAGGGTTTCTACTGCTGTGGAGATATAGCAATTTTAGATATATAGTGTCTAGGAGCGCATATATAAGCAGTTTATTCTTATAAATAATAATATTTATACTCTTACTATAACGGAACCTTGTAGCTTAGACTACGGTAGGTTCTGTTATTAGGCTAGGTATATAGGTAAGAACAAAACAACAACATAATAATAACTGGTGGAGTGGTTGCCTAACAGATTAACTCTAATTGTATTCTAAGATTCACTATAAGGAGAGAACTATCTACAGTAGGGACTAAGGTTCTTTAAATACACAACCATACTCCTAAGAAATCCTCTCTTATACGTAAGGTACGTGTTATACGTATTATATATAGACGTACACTATATATACTCCGTATACCGCGTATAACATTATATAACTCGCTTACCATTCCTTATTATATGGTTCCACTAGATCTATCCTAGACTGTACCTATATTAACTAACTAGCTTCCTCCGACTCTTTTCTAAGTAGTTGTAATATTATACTTAAAGCGTCTATAATACTATCTCCCTTCTCTTTATTTTTGTCCTTAAAGATTCCTAACATCTCTAAGTCGTCCACTAGAGGTGTAATGTTCGTTTAATTAGTCTAGTTAATATTCTTACTTATTATGCCTAAAGCTTCTTCTTCTTTATAAGCGCAACGTCGTGCTTGCACCGTGGCTGCTATACTATTACTTAGTGAGATAATGTCGTCTCTATATTCTTGTTATGCAAAAGCGGGGTAGGTATATGTTATAATAGTAAGTCCCTTATCTTAACAACCCTTATCTTGCTTAAAGTGTATTAAAGCAAATATTTAATTGTCCTATAATGTTTACTTTATCTTTAACGCTAAGTATACGCGTCCTATAACTTTTAATAGTTTTTAAGTTCCCTAAGTAACTTATTATAGGGTCTTGTGTTTAATCTGCCGCTATAAAGCTTAATAGTAAGCTCCTAAGCGCCTTGGATAAGCTTTATCATTCATAGGAAGCAGAGTAGGAGGCTATAGCTACTTAATAGTATACCCTTAAAACCTGTCTATTGGCCTCTACCCGTCTTCTTTGTCTTAAGAAAGTGCGTAAGGAGGTTTATTTTAAGGAGTAGAAACTTGTTTAATAGGGTTTGTCTAAGCTAGGTAATAAAAAGATTGGCTCTCCTCCTGCAAGGGAAATAACTCTAAGTAGCTTAGCAATTGCTCCTCTTAGGTCCCCCTTAGGTAACTCGTTCTTTGGCAATCTTTCTTTATTAATATTACCTAACCTACTTTCTTTTAATACTCCCGTACCTTTCCTATAGCGTTTCTTAGGTTGCTTAGTGGTTCCTAGGTAGTCTTACTATAGCCTATCTACTTTACTTTATACTATGTTTTGTTATCTATATCCTTATAACTAATAATCTTTAAAACTTGCTATTCATCTTCTTTTTGTCCTTTATATATGTCTGCCTTATAGACTGGTGGCTTAATATTCCCGTATACTGGCTCTAATATTGCAACATATTATATAGGGTAGATTTTTATTTTGGCTAGTAGGTTTAACTTATATATAACTAATAAAATTCTTTGCTTAACTTTAAAAGGTCCTAGTCTAATATAGTCTAACTTCTTACTTAGTCATCGACTCTTAAAATTTTTGTGTAGTAGCTATACTTTATCCCCCTCCTTAAGATCTGGTCCCTTAAATCTCTTAGTATTATAGTACCTTTTTATTTGTTCTTATACTAGTTTAGCTATTTCTTTAAGGTCTATATAAAGATTTATTAACGTCTCCATTCTTTACTTAGCTATGCTACTTGTCTTTTTTGCTTAATATAGTAATAATAATGTTCTTAGCTTATATCCATAATTCGCCTTAAATAGTAATGTTCCTATTCCTTCTTATAGTGTTATATTATATGCAAACTGTGTAACTGGTAATAATGATACCTAATTATTCTATGCGTAATTAATATAGTGCCTTAAATACTGCTTTAGTGTCTAGTTTAGTTTTTCCGTTTATCCGTCTATCTGCGGATAATATACTATAGATATTGCTGCGTAAACTCCCTATTCTGCCAGAAACACTTTTTAAAATGCTGCTATAAATCTTAGATCTCTATCTAATATAATCTTATCTAGTGCTCTATGTCTTATAAATACTTTCTTTATATAGATTCTAGTAATATCTTCTACTAATATCTTTTTTATACACGCTATAAAGTATCCCTACTTTATTAGCTTATCCACTATTACTAAAATCGCGTTATAATCTTATCCTATAATAGGATCTCTTAACTTTAGTAACTTAATAATAAAGTCCTATAATATAACCTCCTATAGTTTTCCTGGTGTCTTAATAAGTTATAGCCCTTTATACGGCTTATGCCTTGTTAGTTTATTTCTTTAGTAATTTAGATATTTCTTTATAACTTATTTTACTAGTCCCTAGATTCCTTAAATAATATATTCCTCTTAAAGTCTTAACACTAAGCCTATAGCTTTATTGTGTCCTTATATTATTCCCTTATAGAATTCCTTAACAAATTCTTCTATAATAGACTTAGGTATATACGTTGCTTCTCTATTTTTATATTGCTCTAAGTCTAAATCCTCTATTTATACTTCTTAGATCTTCTATATCCAATTACTCTCTAGTAATTTATAGATCTAACTTTCCTTAGTTGCTATAATTTTTAGATAATTATACCTAATTAATCCGTCTTAATCCTTTTGCAATAAAGCTCCTAACAGCTTTTTATTACTTTGTAGTTTAGCCTTTCTACTTAAAGCGTCTGCTTATATATTATCTGTACCCTTGGTATACTAAATTTTAAAATAGTATTCTATAAGTATTTCCACCTATCTAACCTGTCTTTGGTTAAGTTTCTTTATTATTAGGAATTCTATAAGGTTCTTATAGTCTGTTTTAACCATAAATGGTTTCTCTGTGCCTTATAAGAATACTCTCTATTTCTTAAGTACTATAACTATACCTAATAACTCCTTGTTGTAGATGTTATAGTTTAACTCTAGTGGTGTTATCTTTTAACTATAGTATACTACTGGGTGCTATCTATCTTAATATTTCTATATAAAGTATGCCCCTAGTATAAAGTCTAATATATTTATTTCTATAACTATCTCTAGACCTGGTTAATAGATCTTAAAAACTAGCTTCTAGGTAAATAACTCTTTAATTCTCTTAAATAGTTCTTACTACTCCTTTCCCTATACCTATAGTTCTTCTTTCTTTATTAACTATATAAACGGCTTAATATCCTATAACTATTACGCTATAAACCTTCTATAATAATTATAAAACCCTAGGAACAATTTTAACTGCGTAACATTCTCTAGTTTTTGCTAATTTACTATAGCCTTAATCTTCTTTAGATCTATACTAAGTTGGCCTAGTTTAATAATAAATCTAACAAAATTAGTCTTTCTAGTAAAGAACTTACATTTTTTAATTGCTACTAGTATCTGTTCTTCTTATAGTCTCTTTAAGACCTATTTAATGTATTCTCTATATTCTTCCTTATTCTCTAAGTAGATGATAATATTATTAAGGTATACTATAATAAATTTATCTAGGTGTTCTCCTAACACGCTATTAATTCGCTTTTGGAATATTACTAGTATATTTATAAGCCCGAATTATATAACTAATGGCTTATATAGTCCTTTCTTTAACCTAAAGGCTGCCTTCTATTCGTTGCCTTCCTTAATTTTAATTTAATGGTACGCCCATCTTAAATCTATCTTTGTAAAGATCTTTATGTTGCCTATTCTATCTTAGATTTTACTAATTAAGGGTAAAGGATACCTATCCTTCCTAGTAATACTGTTTAACTGTCTATAGTCTATATACATCCTAAGTTTTCTATTTTTCTTTAGAATAAACAGTACTAGATATCCTACTAACAACTGTAATAGTCTAATATATCCCTTATATAAGTTCTCCTGGATAAACTCCTTAAGCGCTACTAACTCCGTTTTAGTAAGCTTATAGATTGGAAAGAACTTTAGACTTATTCCCTCTTTTAATTCTATTTTATAGTCCTAAGCTGTATGCTCTAATAGCTTTTCACTTTCTAGTGACTATAACTTTTTACTATACTTATAGTATCTCTTTGGTATATAACTTAAGCCTTACTTAGTCTCTTTATATGTCGCTCTAACTTAGTACTATACTAACTTAGTTTACTGTCGCACTTTACGCCATTATATATTCTTAATATTAACCTAACCTATAACCCAATCAATCTTTAGATTGTACTTTTATAACTAAGGCATTCCTAGTATCGCCTTGTCCTATCCTAATAATAGGATATTAAAAGACATTCTAACTAGTCTCCCTTTAATAGTTATCTAAATAGGTCCTATTTTAAGATTAATAATACCTCCTCTATAGGCTATCTAATCTCTTAAAATTGTTATAAGTGGATATAGGTGTTTCTTTTATCTATATAGTAACCCTATCCTTTCTACTACCTTTAGTGATATGTGGTTCCTAGTTACTTTACTATCTACTAACGCTTTAAACTGCTGATTTTGCTATTTAGCTCTTAAATTTAGGTATTAACCTTAAATTTCTTTAAGGGTCTAAGGCTCTAATACTAGTTCCCTCTAGTTTTATACGCCTCCCCTTTTTCTAACTATTAGCTGTTAGATCCTGCCTATACTTAGTCTAACTTTAGCTAATACTTAGTTTATTTCTTTTCCTCTATATGCTATAGACAAGTGTTCTCTAGGCACTTTTACCACTATTATCTATCTAGGTATTCTTCCGTAAGGAATCTTTCTAGTTAAAGTATTAAGTCTCCTTAACCTTATACTTCTACTGGGTGCCAACTATATATATACTTAGTATTTCTAAACCGCTTTTTCTCTGGTGCCTAATATATCCTTACTAGGTACTTCCGGTTCTTATCTTTTAGTGCTTTATATATATTATATATGTTATCTATATAAGCTATCCATAATAGTGTATAATGCGCTATATGTTTTAGGTTAACTCTTAGTTTATCTTTATCCTTAAGTTTAAACCTATACCTAGTTAACCTAACTACTAGTATCTCTGCTATAGGTACTAAGATTTATTACTTACTTTTTTAGTCCCTAGATCCCTCTTTTAGGTTCCTTAATATTATAATTAATACTCCTTTAATATAACTTATGTGTTTTTCTGTAATAGGTTAGTCTTAGATAACTTTTTTATTTAGCTATATATAAAAATCTACCTATTTGTTATTGTGTTGTTGCCTATACCACTTTCTATATAGCTGGTTTAGTGTGTATGGTTTATCTATTAGAAAGTACCTTATTATTACTACATTATAATATCCTTTAGTATGCCTTTCTTTAAACCTAGTTAGAATATTTAGACCTTTTTCTTGTTCTAGTTTATCTAACCACTTTACCCTAGGTATCCCTATACTTAGCCTATTAGTAACTCTTTATATAGGTACTCTATTCTTTATATAACCTAGCATAGCTAACCTCTTGTCTAGCTTTTACTCTTACTATATAATAATTCTTGTTCTAAACTTATCTATAGTTTCTTATTTTCTGCGTCTTATAGCTAGATCTTTGTAGTTATCTTACTTTTTAATCCTAGTATTAACTGTTTAATCTTTAGGCTAAATACTATATTTACCTAGAATTGCTAACGTTCTTATTTATTCTCTAAACTTATAGTTCTTAAACTTATATCCTATACTTATTTGTTTATTACTAAACTAAGTTACTACCTTTTCCTATTGGTTTTCGTCTATTATAGGTCCTTAGGTGTGTCTTATCTCGTCTTAAAAATCTTAAGCTTTTTTTATTTCTTTTTAAGAATCTTAAGCCTGTGGCCTTTTACCTTTATTAAGTAATAAGCTAGCACTAGTAGTTATCTACTTACTTAGTTTCTTCTAAATATTACTCCTATTATCTTATAAAGCGATGGAAATTGTATCTAATAGTATTATAATACCCGTTATTAAACCCTATTCTATAATAGTCTTAGTTTCTGCTTCTATTTTAACTTCTTTAAGGTCTGTATGCTTCTAGTAAGCTGCCTTTATTACCTTATTATTGGTAAATGCTTCGCCTATATTAAATTTATTATCTTTAATGTCCAATCTATAAGCTGGTTTATTAGTTCCTTTAAACTTAGATAATAATAGCTCCTATAGCTAATAGCTTACGCCGTATTTAGCATCCTTATAAATTTGGTATATATTATTGTAACAATATATAAAACTGTTAATTAAACATTCTTTTATTCCTTATAGTGCACCATCGTCCCTCTATATATATGTGCTGTCTGTTGGTCTGGTTCCCTTTACTATATAGTTACTTTAACCACCTTTATAGTCTCTAGCGAAATAACCCTGTTTTCCACAATTTATATAAGCTCTATCTTTAAACCACTTTTCTTGCTATAGAGTCCGCCTAAATATTTTCTGCTGCTAAAATCCTTGGTTTAGCCTCTACTCCTAGGTCCTTTAATTACTTAATCCTTAACCTCTAGGTTTTTATAGTTTCTTTTTCTATCTTTAGGTTTCTTTAGTACTGCTTAGGTTTATTAGCTCTGCGCTATTCTATAGTTTTTAACTTTATATCTGTTGTTACATACTCTGCGCCTTATATAACTATAGAACTCTATCTTACCCTCTCTTAGCTTATTCCCTTTGGTAGATCCTATTATTAATCTTTATTAACTAATCTATTAACTCTCTTAGAGTATCCGCATCTTCTATTAGGATAATTGCGTCCTAGACTTTAGCCTTAAGTCCCTATTTAT
>Ga0307507_10000456_pt1 | contig 85524 bp, 20 predicted proteins | sample 7_EM_MG_FD_207223 | JGI IMG/M metagenome (GOLD analysis project Ga0307507, IMG submission 207223) | Populus trichocarpa ectomycorrhiza microbial communities from riparian zone in the Pacific Northwest, United States - 7_EM | ecosystem: Host-associated > Plants > Roots > Unclassified | place...
CGTAGGTTTGTTACGGCAGCAGTGGTTCCCAAGGAGGTCAAAAAGTAAGGTAGTAGAGCACCACTGGTGACTCGCAGGCGACTCGCAAGCGAGCCCCAAAAGGCGGGGAGACGGATCACGGGGTTTCCTCAAATAGAGTTTTCTCCCCATATGTATATAAGGAGTAGTCCGCGTGGGCCCAACAGGGATCCGAATCGGACGTTAAGCAATGAATAATAATAATATCAATACGCCCTCATATTGATATTGAATATAGAATACCTCACTGGTTGGGGCCTTTCAGTAATGTTTATCAAATCTTCACCAATTGAGGAAAGATAGTCTTAAATCCCCGATATGATTTACTTTTACTTTCAAAGCAGTCCGCGGTACCCAATCAATGGTCCGAGTGCTCTGGCAGCCACTTTTCTGTTGCGATACCTGTTCGTTTGCCCCATAGGATTTGCGGAATTGTCAGCAAAGAAAAGAAGCCCATCAGCCCGCCAAAGACTCTAAATGCTACTGCAGGGCCAACCTTTTCTGTCCACGTACCGACGAACAACGTCCAAGCAAAGCTGATGGTAGCCCGCAGGCATGTAACAGCGACGAAGCAGTCACTAGAGATGGTATTATATGCTTCGATGATCTATAATTGCAATTTATTAGCCATTTTACATTTTTGGGAGAGCTTTGGAGTGTTCCTACATATGTAAACCCGATAGGTGGAACTTGTATTAAACCAAAGGTGGGTATTCCAAGGCCAACTTCTAAACCAACCCAAGCTTTAGGAGATGGGGTTTGGGCGCAAAAGCCAAACATCCAGAGGCCAGTGGTAGCCAAGAACAATCCCGGAAACGCAATTGCCAACCTGTCTTTCGGCTCGACATATCCGTGGCTCTCATGTTTTGCTCGTCGAGTAATCGCAAAATCGGCTAGTATAAACGTGTATATTGCGCCCGGAATGGTCCTTACGACACCTCCAACATTTATGAGGCCGGCATTAGAGCCTCAGAGATATGGTGGGGCTGCCTCTATGGAAGGGCCGATAGTTGATACAGTCACGATGCCGCCGACGAGCTCGCCGTACCATAAGATAACAAGCCAGACACCTAGCAGCCAGAGCGTGAGGAACGGGCCGAGGAACTTTCCGACAACACCGCTCCGGTACGTACCAATTTCAGCGAGCGGAGGAAGGTACAGGGAGCATAGTTGCGAGCAGAATCCGATCCAAAGTTCTCGGTTTTCACCACAGATGGTTTCCCCCAGGTGAAGTGATGTCCAAGTCGTCTGTTGGATGAAGTTCCGCTCTCTCATGCTCAAATAGCGTTTCGGGCTGGAAAAAGAAGCAGAGGACGAAAAGCACAGCCGATAGAATCACGTTAGTCCAATGGATCCAAGGCACGCCAGCTTGCACGGCAATATAACTTCTGGTAAGACCTCCTAGAAGAGAACCTGTAGCTAAGAACACTGTATAGATAGCCTTCGCATGGTTAGCATTTAAAGCATATGTGTCAGCCGGACATGCTAGGTTAGAAAATGAGGACTCGTGTCTAGATTGATCTATGAAGAAAAAGAGACTATATATACACAAAGAAGTCGTAGTCAGCTTCGTCTAATCTACAATGTATTTGGTTAATCAGTTAGAGCTTCAAACATCAGTCGTTTGACCAAGGACTAATGCGACTTCTAAAGTTCCAGGTCGACAATATGGCTGGGGTAATTGAGATCATCATAGCTCGACATAAAATAGATTTCACCAACAACATCGGGGCGATACTGTCCGCAGACGCACCACCAATGCTCATGAAAAATCATGCAATGAGCAGGCTATTAAAGCTTGTGGCTAGTCCTGCCCACATAGAAGCGAGTGAGTATCAAGACATTAAGTAAACCGATTGGTCGGCGACCAAAGGTATTAGCTAAAAGTACCCATAGCAGATTCGCTGCGCCTTGCATGAGGACATTGACCTGTTTAGATTAGGTTGGCTGTGTTGATCAAAAGAGCTGGAGTTGGGCTTACGGCAATGAGATGAGACAGTCTAGCGAACGGTACGGGTAGGTTGAAGATGACCGGCGTCGCAAGTATAGGGAGGGCGCTAGATAGGGAAGGAGAGGTGTAGTTGCAAATAAAGGCGTAAAGGGACATGAAAATCAGCACGGCGGCCTTGCGCAAAGCTGTCCAGTTCAGAGGATCTGCAGGGTCAAGTGAAAGCTGAGGGATTAAATGGATCTTTGCTCTGCGGGTCTCATGGTCATTGACTGTTCTTCGAAGGTTGTGATCTGGTAATAGGACGGGGGTGTCAGTATGGTGATTATGTTAATGGAACCAGGCAAGGCTTACCAATTAGTGTCACCATCCCTGGCGGCGTTGCATCTCTCACTTGCTCCCTTGATAGAGTGAAGGCATGTTTGAAGCTTGTTATAGTTTACTGCGGTTGCTTATCATTGCGAACTTGGCGCGGATAAAAGAACAACAGGTCCCAATGATGGCTGGTTGTGGTGAGATTGTGGAATGATATTGAGGTCTTGGGACGAAACGATGGGGCCGACGGGACCTTAGGTTTAAGCGGGTTGGCCTTCCCCGAGAGCTAATCCTGGAGAAAGGGACAAGTTAAAGGAATGGTCAGTGCTCGGCATTGCCGACTATTGATCTAGATGTTTTTGACTGCCACTTTCGGTGTCTCGGATAATCCGATATGCTTGTGATAGCCCCACCACATTCGGAAACTTAGGATTTCTCTATGCACTCTCACCGATGTTGGTCGCTCACAGCAAGAAGCTTTCTTTGGGTAATGGTCATGATGGTCATGACCATTCAGTCAAGTTGTAAATTACCGTGCGCAAGGATAAGACATCTCCTTACTCAGAATATTTTAGAAAGGTGTCATTTTGTCGATCATCGAGGTCACTGTCAGGTATCACCTTATGACTCACCACCCTATTTCTTGCCATCATATGTCTTACTACCTATTTCTATTACCTATTTCTATTACCTATTCATTACCTATTACCGACTGAGTGGCAATATCGACCTGGTGGCAATTGAGTAACAGTTACTTTCAGCCAGGCAGGTATCACGAATGACATAAGCTAGCTGATAGGTAGAGACACAGAATTGATTGAGTGATCTGCTTTATTCAAGGTGGCTCTAAGAGCCCTAATATACATAAGGAAATAACCCTAGTTCGACCTTCGGTGTCTGTAGTCGTTCGGAGTCCGACACCTCAGCAGTAAAGCTACCTCCGTGGCCAACAGTTACAAATCGTCGTCAATCTCGTCGTCAGTCTTTTGCCCCTACTTCATGTATATAGAGAGCTTCTAGAGCCAGCCTCAATCGACAGAGTTCTTATGAGTGACTTGTCCGTCCGACACATTCTCTAAGAATCTTGTATAAGAAACTTTTGCCTTGAATTTTCGATCATTTAGGCTCCCAGGCTTCACTATCATCCATTAGTCTTTACGCTGAGGCTTGGGAATTTCTCGAATAGAATGATTTTTTGGCGCTATACGGTTACTGGAAAGAATAGACCTGGCCACAATGAGATGACAGTTCTCCGTAAACCCATGAACTACGACTTCTACATTTATATCGGCTGTTGAAGAAAGTAAGATACCCTTCTCCTCACTCCATTCTATTGACAAGTTACCCAGTGCGGTTGCAAAACTCCCTTTGGCACTGCTAAGCAAGCTTCGCAAAGGCTTAATTCAAAGACCGCGGTAGCAAAGAGCAGCAGGAGTTAGGCCGAATATGTGAACTAAGCATGCGCTCCATCCGTGGCAATCGCTTCGGGAATCCACAGCATCCTGTGCCCAAGTAGTGAGATTGTCTTCCACCATATTGATCCACGGCTTGATGAGTGTTTGAAACATGTCTGCTAGCAGCCCCACTTTTGCAGCTGCTTCGAAAACATAAAACCCTAGCGCGTACGAGCATTTAGGCAGATCGGCGGCCTGGAATGTGCGGATGATCAGTTCTCTTACAGCATCTCCTATAATTGCGCCGGATAGGACTGCGAAAATCTGACAGTGCTGGCTCCTGCAATCTCTATCTGTGTCCGAATTTGCGACATTTGAAGCACACTACAGGCGTGCGTTGCTCTTTAAATAGCGACACAACCATGCCGCCTCCTCTAAATGTCACGCTGTCCGATCGCAGCAACTTCTCTGCATCTTCCTTTGCTGCCACTTTACTACCGCCAACGCGTTCTTGCCGCTAGGCCTTGGTCTTCCCAGCCATCTCATCGTGCACATTTCAACCCCGTTCTCTTCACCAAACCGCTCCATAGCCGACTTACTTACTTTCCCGCTGTTCATATCCATTGCTAGGGGTGCCTCAACCCAATCTACGTTGACTGTATGCCACTCAGGTCCGATAAGCCTGGCCCCTGAGGATGTGCGGTTCGAGCCATTGCGTGGTCGTTCGCCGGAGCGCGGCCTCCTTGCCCCTTTCCACTGAGAATTTAATGATGTTCGTGATGTCGTTTGCGCGCTAAACGCAGAAGTCCTTTAATGCGGCTCCCGCGAGTCTCTCAACATTCCTTATGCCCTGTGTGATAACCCGTCTTGCCGCTTCGGTCGTCTCCACCTTCTCTGCCGCCTCGCTACCCACTCGGCTAAAATTAATTTCCAGCTGGCCGTAGGGTTCTTTGTTCGGCTTCTCAACTCTTGTTATCCGTGAGTCAGATGTCCCAGATTCCGTTCCGCTTTGGCTGGCCGCTATAGATGTCCATGATTGTGTAGACGGGGGCGATGCTAAGAAGGCGTTTAGCTGTACTTAGAGGGATTGGATCTCCTCTTGGAGTTTGGCATTTTGGTTCTTATGATTTTGCTGTGCTAATTTAATTTCTATAAGGTTAGCTCTAATGTTTTTAATGGCATTGTTCTGATTCATAATGATGCTGCATTGTTATGTTATAGTCTCCTTAAGACTTGCAATGGGCTGTACGACTTCATCAAGGTTGGTGCTGCTTTCTTCACTTTCGGGTGGGACGGAGACGTTTGCCGATGGGAGTGGTGGTAATTCGTTCTGCGTTGGTCGTGACTCAATTGTTCGTATTCTTAGCGACCGTTGTACCCCGAGGACCTTTGCGCTCGGCTTTCCCGAGTGGCCTCTTGGTGGTGGTGCTGGGAGAACCAGAGGTGGTGTTGCGGGTACGCGTCCAGGAGTCGAGGTATCCATTGAGGGTCCGCTTTGAAGCGGGAGCTAAGTAAGCGAGCGACTGCGACTAGGATGTATACAAGGGGGTAACATGAATGGCTCAGACCCCCCTGCTAGTACAGTAAACAAAATGACCTGGTCCCGCTATGTCACTTTGGACTCGCTTGTTTCTTGACCTGTACTAGCAGGGGGGGGGGGGGTCTGACACACTGGTATTGCCCCCTTGTACACCGTCTCGGTTGAAAGCGCGTGTTGATCACGCTAACCAAAATGCGTACATTTGTACCCAAAAGTAGGTGAAAATACGTTAAAATGGCCGTGCTTATTACTTCGAAACGTATAAATTCTGCCGTTTGATCACCAAGATCGACACGCGCTTTCAATCGGAGTTGACAAGGTGGCGTATAAAAGAATTCCCGAGATAAATTGTGACGCTTCACAAGCCTGGTTGGAGTCATCCGTAGCACCTCGCAAGGGTGTGGCCGGAGCGGGTCGGCCGCCCTCCCTGCTTGTGGTGCAAATCACTTTGATTACCGTTAGATATTACTCACAAGCATAATTATCCTGGGGTCTTCGCCAGCTCTATTTCCCAAATATCCCATTCAGGCTATGCTGGACATTTACGAGCGTGTAACAAAAAAAAAAATCTTTAAACTCCCATGCTGGTCAGCGTGGAAGGATGCTCCTCCCCAAGCACCCTCTTTCTTGTCTCCATCACTTGCACGTCTAGCTCTTCGGCCTCCTTCCACCGCCCTTGATTCCTATATGTCGATGCAAGGTTGCCCATGCTGGTTAGCGTGTATAGATGCTCCTCCCCAAGCACCCTCTTTCTTGTCTCCATTACTTGCACATTTAGCTCTTCGGCCTTCTTCCACCGCCCTTAATTCCTATACGTTGATGCCAGGTTGGCCATGCTGGTTAGCGTGGAAGGATGCTCCTCCCTAAGCACCCTCTTTCTCGTCTCCACCACTTGCACGTCTAGCTCTTCGGCCTCCTTCCACCGCCCTTGATTCCTGTACGTCGATGCTAGGCTGGTCATGCTGGTTAGCGTGTCTAGATGCTCCTCCCTAAGCACCCTCTTTCTTGTCTCTATTACTTGCACCTCTAGCTCTTCGGCCTTCTTCCACCGCCCTTAATTCCTGTATGTTGATGCAAGGTTGCCCATGCTAATTAGCATGTGTGGATGCTTCTCCCCAAGTACCCTCTTTCTTATCTCCATTACTTGCATGTTTAGCTCTTCAGCCTCCTTCTACCGCCCTTAATTCCAAAACGTCGATGCTAAGCTGGCCATGCTGGTTAGCGTGGAAGGGTGCTCCTCCCTAAGCACCCTTAAGCATATCTTTAGTTCTTTGGCTTAAAGCTCTTCGGCCTCCTTCCACCGCCCTTGATTCCTGTATGTCGATGCCAGGTTGGCCATACTGGTTAGCGTGGAAGGATGCTCCTCCCCAAGCACCCTCTTTCTTGTCTCCATCGCTTGCACGTTTAGCTCTTTGGCCTCCTTCCACCGCCCTTAATTCCAAAACGTTGATGCCAGGTTGCCTATGCTGGTTAGCGTGTCTGGATGCTCCTCCCCAAGCACCCTTTTTCTTGTCTCTATCACTTGCACCTCTAGCTCCTTAGCCTTCCTCCACCGCCCTTTAAGATCGTATGCTAATCCTACCATTGCTATACTATTTAACGTCTTTTCCTGGTCTTTACCAAGCAGCTTCTCTCTTACTTTCATCAACTTTACTGATATCTTCTCTGCGTCAGTAGTACTTTCTTATTGCCACGCATACCATGCCGTATTATACAATAGTAGAGCTCACTCCTTGAGTGACTCCTCCCCCTTAGGCTGCTGCGCTAGTGCCGACTTTATATGTGGGAATAGCGCCCGGCATCTGGTCCAATTCTTATACTTCCTGGTTGGAAACTCCTTATAAAGATTTATAATATACTTCTTCTTCCATCCTTTAAGTTGCCCTTGGCCTTCTAGCTACTTCTAGGTGGCTAGCTGCACTAGCCCATGCATCTTAAACGTGGTTGCATCGGTGGTAAGGGAGATAAATAAGTAGTTTCTTAGTGCGAGAATATCATCTTTAAACCCGTCGTTGATGCTAGTGTCTAATGCGCTATTGTCACCATTACTCTCTTTATTATTTCCACTATCTGCCCCTAAGCTTTCGTACCTATTTCCCGTCCCGCCCTGATCCCGAAGCAGCGCTTTGGGAATTCCTTGCCGGTTAAAAAGGCTCATGAGTGACAGCAGGTCAGCTGCGGATTGCCTTATCTAAAATATATAATTGAACAATATTTGCCAGGTTATAATAATAGAGTTTTTAGCCTCCTAGTCTCTACGAAGATGCCCTCTATTATAGTTTAAGAGGCTCGTCTTTGCCTTATCGCCCTTCCGCAGCTTCTTAATATACTGCCGTACGGAATATCTTGGTGCTCGTTCCCTAATGTACATAGCCGCCTAAACGATAGCAAGTGGCATAAACTTAAGTGCTGTTGCTAGTTCAGCAATGGCTGACTTATTGCTTTATATTCCCAGCTTTTTTTTACAAAGCGCTAGCGCTTGCCCTTTATCCATTGGTTCCACAGTGATTATATTACCTTCTTCCACTATTTTTAACGCCATGTCTCTACTTCGCGTTATAATAAGAACTAACCCAGTCGCGCTTGGAGGCAGATATAGAAAGAGTGGTTACGCAAAACTACTACTTAGGCCGCCTTCCTGCGCCGCCTAGCTCGTAGTTTGAGGCGTAAGAAGGAAGTTGGCATTGTCAACATTGTTAAGAATAAGCACCCACTTTCCCTTCTTCTCATCACGCAACCAGTCGTGGACGAGCTTAAAGATATTCGCCTTTGGATTCGTCCGGTTAGGAATCTTAACTTGGTCTATAATTACCCGAAAACTTTGCTTAAATCGGGTGGCGTTGCTCCCGTGTACCTAGAAAATCCACGTATTTCGCGACTTGTCTCTAACTTGGTAGGTGTATTTAATGGCAAGCTACGACTTTCTGTGCGTTAGTCAGCAATTAAAACTAAGCTCTAGGCCGTTTAAATTGTACCCTACTCCGCTGAGGCCAATAAGCGCCGCCCTAGATGCTGGCATGGATAGTTTTTCGTGGATTTGATCGAGCAGTGACTGTCAATTGACGTAATCGGGGTTACGGAGGAAAGGGATGTTGGAGGAAGGGCTTGGAGGTAAGTCTTTAAATTTATCCTATAGAGACTTTTTGATCTCCTTCTGAAGCCGATTTAATGCCTTTTTCCGTCCCTTACCGTATATGAGCGGCATATGGATGTTAAAAATGCCTAGTAGAGAGTATGCTGCATCTTTATTACGTTTTGTTTCGTGTCTTGCTGCCCATGATATTCGCTTATTAACGCTGAAACGAGACAAGGGGCTTCCTTGAAGAGCTTAAATGCTAATTCCTATTATCTTATGAATTTCTTGTATGAGTGAATTTTTATCACTAAGTCGCTCGCCCTCCGCCGAATAAAATTTAACGGATTTTGGAGCAATAAGCTCTTAAAGCGTCTAGCCCCAAGTAAACCATCTGCTATGCTAAAAGGCTAGCTTCTATGTCCACTGAGAGGACAACTCGTTCTCGATAGAGCCACTAATTAAAACATCGGATAGATGCACGTAGCATTTAGTTGTATTATGGTACCAGTAAAACATAGAGTTAATAGCCTCTAAAAGCTCTGTGCTGCTTAATTTATTGATACAGCAGCTGTCCACCTAGGAGTATTATAGACCGTTATTGGCAGCTTGCTTTCCACAGAACCGGATTTTTTTATACCCAGCTTTGCCCTTCCCTGTACCCTCCACTAGGTCCTTAAAGGTGACCTCTTTGTTATCCGCTCCCTAGGTGTGCGAAAGAATAGCATAGTGTGGGATGTTATCGCCAACAAACTTAACTAGGCTGAACTCGCCGTCTTTAAGTTTCAAAAGACGCATTATGGTGATAAGATTGTTAGAGAGCTCCAGGTAAGGAAATCGTCAAGATAGATATGTGTATGTGGTGTATTTAAAGAACTACGAGATTTATGGAAAGTGGGGCAACGTGCAGTGCAAGGCGGCGGAGCTTCGGCTCGTGGACCGCCTCCTGGGTAAATGTTGTGGTCCATGCTTTAGCCTTGACTCGTTAATCATGCTTATGGGTGATATATAACATTATTAAAACGATGAAGCACTGCTTGCAGGGAGGGCGGCCAACCCGCTCCGGCCATACCCTTGCGAGCCGCTACTTCACGAACAATGATAGTGGGTAAAAAATGATCCTGGTTGAGATTACGAAAGCGCACTATTAATGCTATAGAACACGTGTTTTAGATCTGACGCTTTACCAGATGTGTAAGGTGGGGCATTCCGTCGCAGGGTTTGAAAGTTTTGCATTCGACCCCAAGATGGAATCCCAAATCGGAGCCAAGACCTGGCCCCTCGGCTGCAAGCCATCGGCTGTGGCTGATGGCTGAACTGCCAGGCGCATCGATGCGTGAGTGTATGCACATGCACAAACGCTCCTGTTCGTGTTCAGCACCGTATGCTGTACCTGGTAGAAGGGCGGGACAGATGATGCAGGTGCGTTAGCTGAAAGGATCACGTTTTGGCTCAGGGTTTCACAGGTAGATACAGGAGTGAGATAATTAGCGCCTGTCCCCACCCTCCGTCTCCGCCAGATCCCTCGGTTCTCGTCTACATTTGCCATGATATTTTGATAGCTACATAGCAATCTCCTTGTATGCTCCTGACATGGGACTGCTCAGGCCTACACCGCTCAGCTTCCAGCTGCTTCTTTTCGCCTAGTTGCGATCCGTCTTGTCCCCCTGCAGATCTTCCTGTTTATTACCCGGCGCTATTTGGCTGCAAGCTCCCAAATGATGCAATGATTCTTGTCCAAGGTTTCGCTAGTGCTGCTGATGCCGGCCTGGAGCTGCCCTTACCTGGAGCCGCTACATAGACCCGGTAAGACCCAGCTACGTGTGTAGATTCTACAGTCGTAGCTCTCTACACGACTAATAACATCTGAGGCGCTCATCATGCTGTTCAGGAATCTCGCCATCGGTCTAGCTGCCGGATTCTGGAGCTTTCATTACTGTGTGGCAGTCGCATTTGAGCCCCGCGCCAATGAGAAAAAATGCCGGAAGACAACTGTTGCTATATTGTAAGTCTCAATTGAGCCCCCCCAAGTTTTCAGACTGACTAGGGATGTGTAGAGGCGGTGGTGTTGCTGGAATTACAGCTGCGGTAAGCTTCTTTGACCTTCCCTACTCTACCATAGCTCACACAACTCTAGCAAGCTCTATCCAACCAGTCAATTACCGACTTCCTAATTGTTGAGTACAATGGCGACATCGGAGGTCGAATGGCCCACACCAAATTTGGCAAGAAATCGGACGGGACATCTTATGTTGTAGAGCTTGGTGCGAATTGGGTTCGTAGCTCAACTCACTGTGAAGCAACCCCACATCGGAATTGAATACTCATATATATCTAGGTACAGGGCCTTGGAACCGAAGGAGGCCCTAAGAATCCCATATGGACATTCGTACGTCTTTCCAATGCTTTGATCGGACTGCCTAGCAGCAATTCTAAGTAAATTCTCTAGGCCAAGAAGTATAACATCAGCAACGAGTATTCAAACTACTCCTCTATGTTGAAATAGGTATAGTTTGATGATAATTTTTATTAAGCATTTTTTTCTAAGAGGGTGGGAAAGCAACAAATATATAGAAGAGTGTTAGAGGTTCTACCCAATAAGAAGTAATACACGCTAACCAAAAACCCACTTTAACAGCCCCCCTTGAGCTAAATATAGGTCACAATATAAAGGTTATAAGAGACGTTAATATCTCTCTAAACCTAAAGCATCTCTAAATGCATAGAATGCATCTTTTGGCAGCGCCTTAGTAAAACCATCAGCCATTTGTTGACTTGTTTGTATATATTCTAGCTTAATATCTCCGTCTGCAACCTTCTCCCGAATAAAGTAATGTCGGAGAGCAATATACTTGGTTTAAGCGTAATACTTAGGGTCTTTTATAAGAGCAATAGCACCTTAATTATTGGCGTAAATAATTGTTGCGTAAGGGGATTTGTTAGTTAGAGATAGTTTTTAAAGGAGTTATTATAACTAAATGGCTTCTTTTACTGTAACTGTCTGTGCTATATACTCTACTTCGCAGGTTAAGAGTGCCACCATAGGTTAACGCTTTAAAGACTAACTAATTGCACTACTTTTAATATTAAATATAAATCCTAATATTAATCTTTAAGTTTCTAAGTTATCTGCCTAGCTAGAGTCTGTAAACCCCTAAAGCGCTTATATCTCTCCTTAGAGGATAAGTTGGAGGTTAAGTATACTGCGTAAGTAGGAAAGTATTTAAAGAACAGCTTGCATATAAGACTTATTAGGATTAGAAGCAAAGTAACTAATAAAGGAGACGGCGAAGGTGATATTAGGTTAAGTACCGAGTATAGCGTATATTAGGGTGCCAACTAGTAATTAGTATTAAATCTTAAATGTAGAGTTAGCTTAATAATCTACCGCCGCTAGTTAAAGATAAGTGGTTCCTATTAGTGTTGTTAGCGACTCAGTCAATCGAAGCACGAGCACGGCAAGAGGGACGCGCAAGCCTGTACAATTAGTAGTCTATAAACAAGGATCCAAAGCTAGAGAAAGGAAGGAGAAGAATAGCAGCGCCGCTCGATATTTTATGCGGTCCTTAAGTCACGTAACTTGCGTCTACCATAATCTACGTCTGCCAAGATCCACTATTTTCCACTAGCGCCGTAACATTACCCCTCCCTCTAAAAAAGCCTGCCCTTAGGCTTTATATATCCATATTATATCCGTAGGGTATTCTTATCTTTATGCTTAATAGGCAGCCTATTATCTTTGCTATACTAGCATTCTATCTACTTTTTAAGGTACTTTAGGGGTCCGGGTTCATTAGGGTATTAGTTATAGAATTCTTTAAGTCTCTAGGGACAGCCTATAAAGTTCTAGGTGGGGTACCAGGTTGGGTCTAGATTATAGCCTTTCTATTAGATACGGTATTATAGCGTTCCTCGTACTAGTTTATAGGCTAGTATTTTATTAACTTCCCATTTATTATCACCATTAACTTAAATTAGTAGGGGAGGCTTATTCTTTTATCTAGGTAGTAGGTTATTTGCAGCCTTCTATAGCTTATCTAGCAAAAAGATAGAATAGACTTTAATTAAGTCTAGGAGCTTAACCTTATATAAGTTGCCTTCTCTATTAAGGATCTTATATAGTCCTACCATCTTATAGTCTAGCTTATAGCTAGGCCATTTTATTTTTTAGTTTTTTGTTGTAACCTAGACCCTATTATCTATAGTAAAGTTAGGCTTGCGCCTATACTTATTTGCCTACTATTCCATTAATCTCTAGGCCTTTTTTAGATTTATATAGGCTACTATCTAAGCTTTTTCTAAGCGTTTGGCATATTGCTGGGCTTCCTTATAAGATAGTTTTTTATGTACGGTCTGTGGCCCCTCTAGTCTTTCCTAGTTAAAGCTTATATAGGGTAAGTATCCCATTTCTAGCTAAATAGGTGCAAATCCCATAGAGTTATAGGGTAAGGTTGCCTAGGCATAGTCTATTAGGGGTAGTAGTTCGCCCTAGTTATCCTAGAAGTAGTTAATAAAGGGCCAGAGCCTTTAGTCTAAGTATTAATTTATAATCTCTATCTAACCATCTATCTGGGGGTAGTATGCTGTAGAAAGCTTTAGCTTAATGCTAAGAATTTAAGTAAACTTATTCTAGAAGGCCAATATAAACTGCGGCCTATAATTAGATATAATAGTATCTAATAGTCCGTAAATTTAGTAGATATAATAGATGTATAGTCGGGCTACCTCCTTAGCATTAATATCCTTGTAATAGGGGATTAAGAATAGGCACTTGCCAAAGCGGTTAACTAGGATTATTACTATATTATATCTATTATAGTCTATAGGCAGCTTATAAAAGTCCATAGAGATATACTGCTAGGGGCGTTCTAGTATTGGGAGTGGCTTTAATAGTCCTAGGGTTTTATCCCGTAGAATTATAGACCTACGGCAGTTATTATAGTTCCATATATAGCGGTTAATATTTATAACCATTCTAGGCTAGTAGTAACAGTTACTAATAATCTTATAGGTCTTATTCTTTCTAGGGTAGACTGTAGAGACCTAGGTATATACTTTAGCAATAAGCTAGGTCCGTAAATTCTATTTCTTTACTACTACTAGCCGTTCCTAGTACTTAAGCAGTCTGTTTTTAAGGGACTATAGGCTAGTAGCATCCTTTACCTTTTTACGGTACTCCTGTAGAGAAGGGGCCGTACAGTTTGCCTATAGCAGTTTATTAATAAGGTTAAGTTCTGTAGAGTAATGGGATATATCTCAGCATTTAAAGGGTCTATATTTAGCTCTGCCTATATTTAGGGGTTAAGGTGCTCTGGTTATAGTAGTGTCTAGGTCTATAATAAGATTTTTATAGCCACCTGGTTACCTAGGTCCTATTTACGCCTTATAAAAGCATTTGCACAGTTTATAGCGCCTGGTCTATATATAATTAAGAAGTTAAACTAAGATAGAATATCCGCCTAGCGTGCCTACTAGGCCGTAAGGGCCTTAGTTATTATAAAGTATTCTAGGGCCTTATAATCCGAAACTACCTTAATAGGCTTAGGGGTTCCCTCTAGCTATATACGCTATTACTAAAAGCTAGAGACAATAGCTAGCATTTCTTTATTATAGATATAGTAGTTTAGCTTGGCATCTATTATAGTCTTTAGATAGAAGCCGACTTTTAGAGCTCTTGCTGCACCTGGCCCAAAAAGACCAAACCAACCAAAAGAACCCTGAAAAACACCCTAATAATCCCCTGAGATGCATGCATCACAGGGGAGGCACAGGTGGAACGACGGTGGTACGTAGTCGCGCGCGACCGCCAGACCCATACCCAACAATGGCCCCCTACAACAACAACAAGGACGGGCGAATACCATACCAGAAAGCGGAAATACCCTAATTAAGAAGGCATCTGATAAAATATAAAGCCTATTGGACGCGTCTAGTATTTGGAACTATAGGGGAGTATCTGTTAGCTATTATAAACTAATATAGCTAGTAGAATAGCTCCAGTTTAGCAAACCTTAGGTGCCCCTTTAGTAAACCCTTGATTAAATCCTCCAACGGCTAAACAAAATTAAAGATAAATAAAAACCCCCCCTATAGGCAAACCGCACCTAGGCCGCCGTAGCTGTGCTTCTATAGTATAGGGAACCTACCCCCCTAAAGACAACAACTAGGTATATAATTATAATACGACCAAATATAGAAAAGGTAGAGAAACTTAGGGGATAATTAAAAACAGAAGTTCTTATAAAGATTTACAAGGAGGTCTATAACGCCGTTATAGTCTAACACCTTAGAAGTGGAGACATTAGAGTTACCCTAAAGGACCAACAGGTAAAGAAACAGGCCATAAGGGCAGGGGACAGGCTAGGAGAGCGTATTAGCATAAAAGTGCTTTGTAAAGATTACCTAGTTAAAGTCCTGTTGGTTCCCATAAGCCTTAGGGTAGAAAGGAGACGCTAGGTAGACAATACAGCAACTATATAGGAGATAGTAAAACAAATGGAACGCCTTATACTAGGACTTATAATTACCCGGATCTAATAGCTTTAATAGAAAAATACAAACTAAGTATATAATAAGAATAATAAGAGGATATAAGGGGCGCCAGAGACTTGCTAGGGAGATAATAGACAAATATATGGCTCCCTTATTATTAGCATATATACACTAGGAATATAAAAACTCCTTATCCAAAAAGGAATAATTATAAATGGCCTTATATACAACACAAGGCTCTACAACCACAGACTACGCCTGGAATAATATTATTGCTATATATAATAAGGACACACCCAATCCACATACATAGTATAGGTGTGCTGCGGCCATTGTGCAGGCCCCTATAATATAAGATAATATACAAATCAAGACTAAATAAAATGCGCGAACTGTTACCGAAGCATATATAAGATATAGAAGAGAGAAAACTGCATTAAATATAGGAGATAGAAGGAAAAGGCTTAATAGCTACAGGAACAACTATACGCTAGGTTATATAAATGGAAACAATAGGTAATAAGCTAGGGGGATATAGGTGTCTTCCTAGTATTTCCTACCTTTAATACTAGGGGGCTAAGCCAGCTATCCTAAGCCTTAACGGGCTAAAAGCGACGCTGTATAACATTACTAGACTAAACAGGGATATAAGGGACATATAGGATATAAGGGAGAGGACGCCTAGTAAGAAGACCCCTATAGACGGCTATAGCAAGTTCAAGGCCGGGACAATTAAGAATTAGATTTAACGCGGTAAATATAATACACGTAGCTGGCTTATAAGGGGCATATAGCTAACTAATAAGAATGGGGGAAGAACCGGAGGCAATAACAGACTTAGATTTAAAAAGGCTAGTAGGAACACAAGATACAGAAATAGAAAGCTCTATATAAAATAAGTAGTGGCTAGGGAGTAAATATAGGAGACAGAAGTTCTAAATATTTTAGAGAAAGTAGAAATAGAAGAAGTGAGGAGTAAAGGAGAGGTAAAGGACCCCCGCTGGGGGTCCGCCACTTAACCATTATATAGTATAACTGCGGCAATACGAACCACCGTCTAGCAAGGCCCCTACTAGACAGTCTAGACCCAGAGAAATACCATATTCTTGCTATATAAGAGCCGTATTATAATACCTATATATAATTAATATACTGCCCCTAAGGATTCTAGCTCCTATATAAACCAAAAGCAGCCACACGTGTATGCTTTATAATCAGTAAAAATATCAGCCTTGCCTTATGGTCATGGCAGGCAGTTAACCCAGATATTATAGTTATAACTATCTAGACATATAGGGGACCAGTATAAATTATTAATGTCTATAACCCTAGGGTTGAAGGGGTAGCATAAACAGAGAATATTATATCTGTAATAAGCTTGCTAGAAACTAAACACGCGGAGTTTATCCTACTAGGAGATATAAACCTCCACTACTTATAGTGGGGGGGCATTTATGTTGCTGCTAATTAACAGGCAGAGTGCCTACTAAGAGCTATAGACAACGGGGACCTTAAGCTAGCTACCCCCTTAGGTGCAATTATATGGCAATAGGGTACTGCCAAAAGTATAATTAACCTTACAATTATAGACGAAAACCTATACTAGAGACTTAAAAGGTGCTCCCCTAAAGAAGAATAGGCACTTACCTTAGACTATATCCCTATCTAGATACAACTAGATCTGGACATTAAGGCGTAACTAAATGGTAAAAGATATGCAATAAGGAAGCTTAACGTAGATAGCTTCCTTAATATAATTAAACAATAACTCTAAGACCTAGAAGAAATCCACCTAATACTAAATAAGTAAGGCTTATTAGCTACCCCCAAGGAAATTAATTAAAGACTAGAAAGGATCTAGGCAGTAATTAAAAGTGGGCTAAAAGAGCACTGCCTGGTTTTAAAACCGGGCCCCTACGCGTGATATATATGGTCCGCATAGTACGCGGCCCTTATAGCCGGCCAATAATGAGTAAGGAGGAAATATACAAGCAGCCATAATTCTAAGGACGAGAGATAATATAAAGACACAAGAAACTAGCTAAAGAATACCTTAAAAAAAGAAGTAAGGAATAACTAGAGACGGTTTATAAACAAATATACTACTAACCTAAGTCTCCCCTATAATAAGGGCCTTTAGACCATAGCAAAATGGGTAAAGAAAAAGGCGGGACGCTTAGTAGAAGATCTATACCTATTACCCCTACAAAGAGCAGGCGAACTATAGGCCATAAGTAATAATAATAAGAAGGTAAAGATCCTTATAGAAAGATTTTTCCCTTAACCAGCTCTAGTAGACCTTAGCGATATTACCAGTAAAACACCGGTGACTTGCCTAAGGGTTAATAGCGACATAATAACTAAAGAAATAGCTAGAACTATTAGCCGCCTCTTAAATAATATAGTATTAGGACTAGATGGGATCCTAAATAAAGCCCTAAAGACCTATAGACCACTTATAGCACCTTGGCTTATAGACATAGCCAGAGTATACTTTGCAATAGGCTACTACCCGTAACTTAAAAGATCTATAACAACAGTCATCTTATAAAAAGAAGGTAAAGTAGACTACTTAATCCCAGGAAGCTACCGCCCTATTACCTTAGAAAATACCCTAAGCAAGATCTTAGAAAAGGTTATAGCGGACTATATAGTAGATATAGCAGAGGAACACGCCCTACTACTATAAAGCTAAATAGGGGCAAGAAAGAATCGCTTAACACTATTAGCACTTACACTACTCGCTACTACTATTAAAACTGCATAGGCTATGCGAAAGGACTTTATAGTATTAATGCTTAGCCTAGATATTAGCGGCGCCTATAATAATATACCCTATAAGCGTCTCCTATATATCCTTAGGGCAAAGGGCTTCCCAGAATAGATTATTTAATTTATTTAAGGATTTATAGGCTAGAAAGAAACATTACTAGTCTTTAGCGGATACTAGAGCCCCCCTATCGCAGTTATAATAGGAATACTATAAGGATTACCTCTATTACCTATACTCTTTCTCTTCTTTATAAGCAACCTGCTTAATACCTTTAAGGAAGGGGCAACCTAGGGGATAGGCTTTATTAATAACACAAACCTAATTATATATGGGCCAACAGCCACAGAGAACTATAGGACACTAGAGAAAGCCTATAATACCTATATAGAATGGGCAAGATAATATAGAGTCCAATTCTTACTAGAGAAATACCAGCTAATCTATTTTATAAGAAAATATAACCAATCTGTAGATCTTTAGTATATAATCTATATTTAAGGCTTTGGGGGTTAACTAGTTCAAGGCCTAAGGGTATTAAGAGTGTGGGTAGATAGCAAGCTCTAGTAAAGCGTATATATAGCGCAAGCGGCCCGTAAGGGCCAAGCACAGTATATTACTATATCTAGGATCGTCAATTCTATATAGGGTCTATACTTCCAGAGGTTACGCCTACTATATATAGCAGTTATCCGGCTAACCATAACGTATAGATCTAGCATTTAGGCCACTAAAGAAACTAAAAAAGGCCCCCCTAAATCACTCCTTAAACCACTCTAAAAGGTCCAAACAGCCTGCCTTAGGAGTATAATAGGCGGGTATAAGCGAACGGCCACAGTACTGCTTAAGAGGGAGGCCAATATTCCCCCCCTATAACTATATATTAAAGCCAATGTAATGTAAAGGGTGCAAAAGAAACGCAACTCTAATGTTATAAAGTATATCAAGACACGCCTAAACAAACTATAGAGGGACCCTAGGGTGCCCTATAGGAGAAAGAACCAACAACCCTAAAGTAGGGAAGATATATTAGGAAAACAGGTAGAGAAAGTAAAAGAAGAATAGTACGGCGCTAGGGCCCAGGCCTATATAGAGGAGGAAGGGAGACGCGTAAGAGGCCAGCAAAAATAATAGTAAGGGAGAGAAAGGAGCTAAAGTAGAGCATAAAAGAGTACTGGAAAACCATCTACCGCAATATAATACTGGTTGGACTGACGCTGGAGAGATAAATGGGAGTTAAAGGTACAGAGGTAGACTTAGGTAAGGGGAACCTAAGCCATAGTATAGGTAACGCTATAGGGGGTAAATACCTAAGGGCTCTAAAAGGGCCTAATAAAGGCAGAAAATATAATAGCAACACTCTTAAGAATAGGAATAATAGGACTAAAAGATTGGCTTTACTGGGTGGGTGTCTTAGTAGGTAGCCTAAGGTGTAAATATAGCTAGCTAAGACAGACACCAAAATATGTAATACTGTTATGCCCCTTACACACCGGCTAAGAAGCAATGCTCTTAGCAGCTAGCATAGAAAACTATAATACACTGCTCTTAACACAGAAAGGCCTTAAGGCGGCTACCCAGTGGCTTATTGGCCAAAATATGCTAGACCAGTTATGGGTTACAAAGGAAATAGCAATAGAAGGCAAAGGGGCGAGTAATAGGCGCCCCCTAATAACTCTACAGGAGTAGAGTATAGTGTGTAATACTAGCGCGTCCGTAGGTTTATTACGGCAGCAGTAGTTCCCAAGGAGGTCAAAAAGTAAGGTAGTAGAGCACCACTGGTGACTCGCAGGCGACTGGTAACTCGCAGGCGACTCGCAAGCGAGCCCTAAAAGGCGGGGAGACGGATTACGGGGTTTTCTCAAAAAGAGTTTTCTCAAAAAGAGTTTTCTCCCCACATGTATATAAGGAGTAGTCCGCGTGGGCCTAACAGGGATCCAAATCGGACGTTAAGCAATGAATAATAATATTATAGTCTTCAAATAGTATGCAATAGGGTGCTATTCTCCGTTCGGTTACTTCTAGGAGAAAACGCCAGCTATCACGCTATCTAAGGCATCAGTTTCTAGCATTAAGGGCCATTTTAGGTTAAAGTAGGCAAGTAGGGGAGCTAATACCAGCCGTTTTTTAAGCTTATTAAAGGCCTACATATATATGGCGTTAAAGTAGAATAGCTGGTCTTTCCTAGTAAGGCGGTTAAAAGGCTAGGCGATTCTGCTATAGTTCTTAATAAAGTGTTAGTAGAAGTTACAGAAACCTAAAAATAATTGCACCCTTTTTATAGTCTGTAGGGGTGTCCACTAGTTAATTATAGCTGTTTTCTCTAGGTCGGCCTTAATTCCATCTATACTAATAATAAAACCTAGGTACTTTATATGCTTAACACCAAATTCCAAATTCCTAATATTAGCCTAGAGACCAGCCTTACGGAGCTATTATAGGACTTTATAGATATGCTCCTTATATTCTAACTTATTCTTAAAGTAGATTATAATGTTATCTAGGTAGGCCGTATAGAAGTTATTAAGGTAGTTAAAGAGTATATTATTTATATATTACTAGTACGTAGCCGGTCCATTAGTTAGTCTAAAAGGAAGTACTTTGTATTTATATGTTCCGTAACAGGTCTAAAATATAGTAAGATCTTCTAATTTAGGGGCCATCCTAATCTAGTAAAAGGCCTAATAGATATTAAGCTTAGTAAAGATCTTAGCTCTACTTATTTAGGTTAAAGTTTTATTAAGTAAAGGTAGTAGGTAGCAGTCCTTATGGGTTATATTATTTAGTTTATAGTAGTTAATATAGAAACAAAGTCCTCTATTTAGCTTTTTGGTAAAGAGAATAGGTAAGTTAAAAGGGGCTTTACTAGGTTTAATAAAGCCCTTATTTAGGTTATTAATAAGGTACTGCTTTATAGCCTATAATTTAGCAGTAGACTGCTAACAAAGGGGGCTATAGCTAAGTGTGTCTTCCTTATCTAGCTTAATCTCAATCTTATAGTTATATAGTTAGTAAGGCGGGAGTATATCTAATACTGCCTTAAAGAACACGTCCTTAAATTTCTAGTGTTAATAGGGTAGTTTCTGTTCTACTAGCTCCTTATCTATAAGCTCGCCTTCCTATTTACTAAGCTTATTTTCCTTTTCCTTAATCATTTAATTAATTTTATATAAGCTGGTGGTAAAGGTAATAGTATTAGGTTAAACTAAGTTCTAGTAGAATCCTACGGCACCAATATAGTAGATATTAACTGGTGGGAGGTCCATAGGTTTCTTTATAGACTGTTATTAGGCCGTATTTTGCGGCCTAGGGTTTATAATCTTTCTTAGCTTCTATTCTATCTTCTGCAAGTTATCCCTCCAGTCTATACATTTAGTATAGTGTCTAATACTCCTTACTATTCTTTATAGCTATATAGGGCCTGAGTTCCCTATAGGGAGCTCCACTAGCTTTTTACTAACCTTTTTAATCTCTGGTATAGGTGGCATAATATAGGTAGTCTAGGGGCGGCATAGTATATGGATCCATTATAGGTTAAGCTATACATTCTTTTTAAAAGCCTAGTCCCTACGTATAGTATTAGCCTAGTAAACGGTGTCTATCTATATCCGTATAAGGTTTTCTATTATAATGCTAATTTCCTTTATAAAAGAGGGTGTTAGGGGTAGAATTTTAGGCTAGATAAGCTGTCTACTCTATATATTAAGCTGTAAGCCTAGATAGGCTAGCTATTTTCTTTCTAAGATTATATTATGGCTTCCTAGGTCCGTAATAAGAAAGGGGATATTATACTACCTTTATTTATCTACACAGAGGTAAATCCGTAAGATAGTTATAATGGGTGGTCCTATCCGTCCGTTATACCCGCAAATAGGAATTAGTTTAGGCAGTTCTTTAAGGGGTATATTTAAAAAGTCAGCCAGCCTTATAGCATACTAGGTGTCTATTAAGGCAAAGGTATTTGCTCTAGAGTTAGCCAAAGCAGAGGTTAAAACTTAATATCTATTATAGAATAAGGTATAAGGGATAGTGCAGCTTCTTCTAACAACTAGCTAACCTAGATTAATATGTAATATATTAATCCCTTTTAACCCTAGAGAGGAGTCTTTCTCTAGGGTTCCTCTTTTTCTAACTCTATACTATCCTCCTAAATTAACAGAACCTTGCCTATTTTTGCCTTTATCTAGCAATCCTTTACAAAGTAGTCTTTTTAGCTATATAAGAAGCAAGCTCCTTAATTACTAAGGGCCTATTTATAGGGGTTATTATATATAGGCCAAGTATACACCGGACCCGTAGTAGGACTAGCTACACGGCTAGCTGCTGAATTAACAGCAGGCTGTACGGCTAGTGCTATAGAAGTTGTAAATTGTGCTAGGGTGTTACAGGCCGTTTGTAAAGTATTTATAGTCTAGTTTAGAGAGTTTCTAGCTTTATACTGCTTAGATTATGCCTTAATTTAATAAAGGCCTTAGTTAATAGCTAGGCAGTGGTCTATAAGTACCTTTAGCGTCTATACAGTAGTAAAAACTAGCAGTATGGCGTGCTATAGGTCTAGGGTAAGCTTATTAAAGAGGTTTAGCATTAGGTCTTTATAGGGAATTTAAACTTAGCCAGCTAGGTACAGAAAGTAGGTCTAGAAGGCTAAAAAGGTCTCTATTGTCTTCATATTAAGAGCTTTATAATTAAGGCGGGCGTTTTATATCTTAAAGGGGTCCTTATAAATGGAAGACAGGTAGTTAACCATCTCTTCTTTAGAGAGGAAGGGGTCTGCTAAGTTCTAGGCGTATCGCGGATGTAGATGCGTCTATGCGTCCCTACTAGTACAGCCAAAGACGTAGGCCATTTTAGCTTAGGTAGTAGGGAAGTAGTCCGTATTTACTTTAAGCTTATCTTGTAGTTAAAGCTTTTAATTATTAAATATAGGGTTAGTTCCGTCTGTAAGCAACAAAGGGTCTATAACCTTCACGGACCGCAACGATGCTAATGCTATACATTAGGCTAAGGTCTTAAGGACTATAGTAAGTCTCTAGGTATCTAATAACTCCTTACTAGGTACAGGGGTGTCTCTGGTTTTAAGCAGCTCTTAAAGCCGTTTAATTTCAGCATTAGCTGCTATAAGCTCTTCCTAGGGGGTTAAAACGGCGACTATTTCACTATTAAAGGTATTTATGGGTCCTACAGCGGCTTTACCAGCTGCTGTATTTCTTGGCATAGTGGTAGGGGTATTAGGTAATTTTTGGTATTTATTTATTTTCTAGGGGTTCTAGTCTATGCATATTCTATTCTTAAGTTTCGCGTTCTATTTATATTCTTTTAGTTCTTAGGGGTCTGTCCTATCCTTATAGTCCTAGTAATGTCCTTAGGGTCCTTTCTATATCCTTTATAGATATATTTAAGTTCCTTCTTAGGAAGAAAGAGTAGTTAAGCTTTAGATAATATTAGTAACTCAGTTAATTAAGGCACAAGCACGGCAAGAGGGACGCGCAAGCCTGTACAATTGGTAGTCTATAAATGAGGATCTAAAGCTAGAGAAAGGAAGGAGAAGAATAGCAGCACCGCTTAATATTTTATGTGGTCCTTAAGTTACGTAACTCGCGTCTACCATAATCCACGTCTGCTAAGATCCACCGTTTTCCACTAGCGCCGTAACAAGTGTAAGGTAAAGGGAATAGTTCTAAAAACTAGCGCTATAAATAGCCTCTTTAAGGTAAGAGAATTGGCTAAGCTATAGTTTATAGAGTTATTAATTTTAAGTTACTTTTATACTAAGGTAATAAGTAATAGGGCCTAGATTAGTTATACCAAAGCGTTTACTAAGTTAAGCTTTAATAATCTTAATATTAATAATATCTGGTCTAATAAGTAGGAGGTCATTAATGTAGACTATAATATATATAGAACCTTTGGTAAAGACTAAAGAGTTAGAGTTAAGGGGTTTAAAACTAGTATCTATAAGAAACTCTAAGAGCGTTTAATACTAAACTTAAGGCGACTATTTAAGACTGTAAAGTATTTTATTTAGATAATAAACCCGTCTAGTTCTATTATTAAAGCCTTTAGGTTAATTAATATAGATCTTCTTTTTAATGCTTCTATAAAGGAAAGTAGTCTTAACGTCTATTTGTTTAATTTTAAGGTCTTATATAGCTATAATGGCAAAGAGCGCTTTATAGCTTATAGGTTTTATAATAGACGTAAAGGTCTTATTAAAGTTAACCCTAGCTTGTTATTTATAACCCTTTACTACCTATCTTGCCTTATATTATATAATCCTTCCTTTACTATCCCGCTTATGCTTAAAAACCTATTAGGCGTTAAGAACTTTATAATTAAAAGGTTAGTTAATAAGTATCTAGGTATTATTTGCTTTATAAAAGCTAATTTTGTCTTTACTAGTAGAGTACTATTTATTATTATTAATATTAAGGGTAGATTATTTCCATAACCTTAGCCTATAAGGTTCAGCTATAGGGGAGTTGCTAAGCATAGTATAAAGGTGTTTAAAGGAAGGGGTTAAGAAGTAGGTAAGCGCTAAAAATGCTATAATAGGCAGGTTTTCTCTAATATTAACAGAATTGTGATACTTAAGAGGTAGTTAAGGCCTATTAGTAGCTGCTAGGTATTTTAACTTCTATAAGGGTGTCTTATTAGTGGCAAGGCGCTTTAATTTTTAACCTTTCTTAAGGAGCTGTTTCTCTTCTTAATGCTGTTTGTATTGGGTAGCATAATTAGGTAGAGCTTCTTCTCCCTTAAACCAAGCGTTAATATCTAGAGTATTGGAGTTATATTTAATATATTGTTCTTAAATTCAACGCTTATTACTACTGGGAACTGTTAAAATAGTCTCTTAGAAGTAGACAGCTAAGGTATATACAAGCCGTCCTATCTCTTTATCTTAAATTTAAATAATATATTTACCCTTAAAGCTAATAAGGTTCCCTAGTCTTGCCTTTTTATCTATATAAAAGCTGAACTTCTTCTAACTACTGGCCCTGTATTAGATATTATACCTAAAGGTATAAATCTAAGAGTAATTAAAGACTTCGCCTTGTTCTATTTTGTAGGGGGTTTATATTTCTAACGATTTAATAGGGAGGATATTGCGTATAAAGTTAATATGCTTAACTACTTCTGGCTTGAAGTTCTTAGGAAGTAAGCAGTTATTTATAAAGGTAAAGGCTTAGTTATATATTATGCGATTAAGTTATTCTAAGGCTCTATTTTGCTATTAACTCTTTAGGGTTAAGTATAAAAACTAAATTCCCTTATTTGTAAGTTCTAGCTAAAAAGTATATCTAAGATATTCTCCTCCGCCATTACTATATAGCCATAAGATAAGACTTCCTTGTTGTTTAACCTTTACTTTATTAAAAAAGAAAATGGAGATCTGACTGCCGGTTTTGGAGGGTTCTGTCGCCGTTTTTAGAGGTCGCGTCGCTAAAACTCCCCACCGCCTTAAGCCTCTTACTTGCCAGTCTAACGTTAAGCCTCTTACTTACCCCCCTATGCCCCGTTTTACGGGCAGACCAGTTTATCCAAAAGTGTAACCCTTCCACGCGCCTGGCGCTAAAGCTATATATACTTCATGGCTCCTACCTTTAATCCGTTTAACCTAGGCCTCGTTTCTCTTATTCTTTACCCTCCCATCTTCTTAACCCTATATTACTCTCTATATCCTTCCCTCTGTTATTACCCTAAGTTCTCTTCCAACTCCCTAGAATGCGGCGCGCTCGATTATTGGATCACAGCTTATTGTCCAGCGTTACCAACGATAAGTATATGGGCATAGACAGTGACGGTAACAGCTACGGGATAGAGCTGACCGTCTTTAACAGTAATGCCAATAGTAATGCCGATAGTAACGCCAACTGTAATACCGATAGTGGCATTAACTATGACGCTAATAGCATTGCTAGATCTAATAATGCTTGCGAAGCACCCGCTTAAGTATAGCTTTATAAAGATTAAGACTATCCACTAGAATACTACCTTAAACAGTTAAAAGAGTTTAAGGAATCTGATTTCACGACATAGGACTATATTAATAGTAGTACGAATCTCCTTAACCGCATTGAAGATTAATGGTATTAGTAAGTAATAACCTATTCTACGGCTTTCTCTTAGGCTTGACCTAGAGCTGACAATTTCCAGATACTGCACCTATATAAGAAAAGACCCTAAGAAAACATACCAAGTCCTCTCACTTTAGCTACTTTATAGCTTTTTCGACTGGCTCCTAAATCAAAAACAAGGGAAGGGGGGTAGAAAATAGTGCGGGACAAAGCTTTCTAGCTCGCTTGGTATATACTAGAAGTACTATCGCCTTATATATAAGAGAGCAACTAGTAGAAAAATTGCTGGCAAATTAACCCGCTAGATGTATAAGGTAATTATGTTTTTAGTTAACCCTTTAGCCTAGCAAAGTAAGGCAGAGCTAAGATATATTTTCTAGGTACTTTGGAAACTGGCGAAGAAACATAGCTTAAGTGATAAAAAGCGAGAAAAGCCCATTATAGACGTAGAGGATCTCGCCCTAGTTCTTAAAACCAACTTAGTTACAACAAGAAAGAGATATATAGTTAGGCGACATTAGATGCAAGTCCATTTCTTACTATAGCTAGGCCTTTATACCGCAAGCCAACCTAAAGCTCTTCTTAACCTATGCTACCGATATATAATAATTACACTTATTTGCGACCCAGAAGGTAGGCCTTATAAGATCGTGCCTAAGTTTACATTTGAATTCACTAAGGAATATCTTGGTATAAAAGAAGCGTATATTCTCTTTCTACCCTATTCCTCTCCTTACGCTTATGGAGAACTAGTAATACTTTCCCAATTCCTAAGATTATCTTTAACCCTTCGCTTATTTTTAGCCCTTGCGTCTTTCTCCTAGGCCTTCTTTTTGCTGACTAAGCTTTTAAAGCCCCTAATCTAACGTCTGTAGAGCAGCTCAGCAAGCTATATATTAAGCCTAGGCGTAACGAGTTGCCGCTACCACTCTATTTAGACCTAGATAATATTCCTATATTTCGGCGATTAATTAAAACCCCCTACGGCTATAAGGTCTTACTTAACTCTTTTGCCCTGGATTAAGGACCTTGGCGCAATTACGGGATTTCGGTAGGTTGCGCGCCTATATAGTCTCTGTTACGGCGCAGGTAAGGCATTTAACGAGAATGGTAAGTTCTATTATATAGAGCTAGTTCTACTGAAACCTTTCTAACGCCTATACTACCTAGGTAATATAAGTGACGCCCTCCGGAACCTAATAATGCAGTACGCCGACGCTCGAACATTCTTAAAGCACTACCTTCCGCGGCGTGTTGGCGTAGATATATAGGCAATCGTTTAAGGCTTAAAGCCTTAAAAAAAGTTAATAAAAGTAGTATACTAAATAAGCCAATTAATTAACCTGCGGTAGCTACAGCACCTAATAATAGAACAATCCTTATCGGTAAACAAGAACCCGCGTATTTATTCCTTAATTGAAGTTTAAAATAAGCTAAAGCTTAGCCTTAAGCGCAAAACTATAGGAAGTACAGAATACTAAAAGCTTAACTAGGAAATCACAAATAAAAGGCAATATTAAAGAAATGCGCCATTGGAAAATATTAAGAAGAATTAGGACAACGAATAAGCTATAATTAATATTAAGCGGCAACTTTTCAAGGTTAAATTTAGTGAGGATATTAAAGCAACCTTAAAATCCTATAATAATAAATTAGTTAAACATAAACGCTTTATTAAAGTAATTATAACGCTTCCTGGCACGTTACTAGAAGATAAGATACGCAGATATAATAATGCCATTAATACGGTCGTAGATTACTGCAATGTTGAGAAAGGTAGAGCGCATTAGCCAAGTTATCGCCAAAGACAGTCTAGAATAGGTGTCGCCCTTAGCCAAGTTAAGATTAAAGAAGATACTAAGATTTTAGAAGCGGCTAAAGCGCTAGAGAGGGCAAAGTCATCCTTATATAAGGAGAAAAGACTAAAGATATGCTTTATCTGCCTTAGGAACTAAAAGCTATTAATCGGCAAGTGTACATATAAGTTCCACACTCCAACTACTCTTATAAAGCATTTTCGACAAGCGCATCTCTCTAAACTCCCATAGTAGGGTGAGATTAAATGCAACGTTTGCGAAGTAACCCTTAAGCATAAAATGCATCTTTAGAACCATATGTTTAGTATATATAGAACCTTTTCCTAGTTATTACGCGCTTATCTTATTCTTTGCCACTTTTTATTTTATTTTAGTCTGTTATCATCCAATCCTATTCCAGTATTTAGTAGAATAGATGTAATACTAGGATTTTATAATTCGTCCAGGGGGGGGCGAGGGATAATGGGTAAGGTAAGGGTGAGGTAAGGGTAAGGTAAAGGATAAGATAAAGGGTAGAGTAAGGGGTAAGGGGTAAAGGGTAAGGGGTAAGGGGTAGCTAATAGGGGATAGATAGTATAGTTGCTATACAATATCTAACAGACTGACTATAGACGAGATATACATTTGAATTTCTTAAATCAACCCAAATAGAGAAAGGAAGAGAGGTATTATATAATAACTTTCTACTTAAGCTGATCTCCTAAGCTATGCATCTTTACTTATGCATAACGCTGGCACTTTGAGTAACGAAGTATATAAGGATAATTAGGGTTGGATAGATAACTACTATTCTTAATATAATATGTAAACTTGGCGCTATAACTAATATTACAACAGGTCCTAGTCTTGTGGAGGGTATTAAGACAGTTATTAATATTTTCGCTTTTGCGCTTAGCTGCGGCGCACCTTGCCTTAGCGGATTGAAGTAGTAATTCTATTTATTATAGCTGAGATTGGACAGCTTGAAGTTTCTATATAAAAATTTCCTCTATGTCCTTAGATGCGGTAATCGCCGTCTATATAATGCTAATGGCGAAATTGCTTATAACGTCCAGCTCTGCGAAGTCCTTAAGTTTAACAAGCTCTTTAATATGCTCGGCCGCTATTAAGGTAATTATATTATGCAATACTAAGTCGCCTATTAGACTGAAAATATTCTTAACAATATTAGGAAACCTATCTGCAGACCAGCTAGTTCCTAGAATGTATTAGATTTTTATATTTATAAGCTCTTTCAGCTATAGTATATTGTAGTAATCGGCAATTGCATTAACACGGACATGGCGAAGTGTGATATTAGCCATTATCGGCTGTATCGTTGTGTCTTTATTATTGCCACCACTATTATCTAGTTTAGATGGCGATAAGGCATTGGCGTTATCAAGTTACGCTACCTCTAATTCTATAAATTAAAGTTTAAGTATGGATAAATTGGATTAGTGTATGAATATATTCCTTACCTTAGCTAAGCGTTTCTATACTTGCAATATTGGATCCTTACTCCTCCTCGCCATTGTTATAGTCACTCTTGTACATAAATTGGATCATTCTTTTAATGGTGCCGGAATCAAACTCGTTAATATTTATTATATTAGTCGCCGCCTTCTACCCGTTAGTTAGTTCTTAGTTGGGGTTAATTCTACTAGATATTTAGTTGGCTTTTACCTAAAAGCCCCTATTACAGGCAGCTGCAAGCACAGGAGATTGGGTGTATATAATTGCTTTATAGACTTTAAACTCTAGCCCCTAGTATACAAGTTTTAAGTCGCTATATTTCTCGCTGTCCATAAGCTGCGCTAAGCCCAGCAGAACATTTTTAGATGGTATATTTTATTGGTTTTCTTTCCTAGTTCTAGTTTCGAGCAATATTTAAGGGCGTAATTTGGTGTTAAATAGGACGATTAAGAATAAGAACTCTGCTTTATTAAACATGGCTCTAGAGCCTCTATATATACATTAAGAAGTCGTCATCAGCTTTGTCTAATCTGCGACGGATTTAGTTAATTAGTTAGAGCTTTAAACGTCAGTCGCTTAGCTAAGGACTAATATAACTTCTAAAGTTCTAGGTCAACATTTGGCTTATATATATACTAAGCATTTTCTACTACCTCTCCACCCGGATAAAGCTAGTTATATAACTAAAAAACCCCACTATCTATATCCAGTAAAAGTAATATCCGCGCTTTTTATTAATTATTTACTGTAACAGTAACTTAGACTATAAAAAGCGGTAAAACCTTCGCTAAAACCTTAGTAATACTAAAAGGGCCTTTCTTAATGTTGGTTACACAAGGGGATATCACGTAGCTACGGTTCGTAGATAGTATAATGGTTGTTCTTCTTCTTATTAGGAATAAGGAAAGGGGTAAGGAGCTTAAGGTTCCTCACTACGCTAGGGCCATATCAACACGTAACAGCAACTTGCCTCATTCCCAACACTGGCAACTCTTCTTTTTGTGGTTGCCATCTACATATATACAAACAGACAGGATGCGACAATACCAGACAGTATACAACAATACCAAACAATATGCGACAATGCGGCAGTTGGCAGAATTTGGCGGATAACGCAAAGAGAGGTAGGCCGCTAAGGCGCTAGTAGTAAGCGAGCCAATAGCGATTTTCCATCCCGGGGATGGAAAATCCTAATTGGCTGGTTTAAGTTAGGGTCTACAGAATATTATACTCCTACTCCCTTTTAACCCAACCTTTAACTTATATATATAGAGTGTTTATATTAACAAACGTTTCTAGAGCCTTGTTTGGGTTTGCCTTTATTATTACGTCTACTAGGTTATCTTAACCGTTAATCTATTAAATCTTAAAGAGTTCTTGCTGTTTATAGGATTAATAAAGTGCTATAATATCAATTATAAGGCGCTTCTCCTTTGTAGTACCAAGCTTAACTAAGCACTTATAGAGGGAGTATAAATCGGTGCATACAATTATAGGGATAATAGGAAGTTTAAGTTAATTTATAATTATCTTTAGGGTAGTTCCAATTATAATTGCTATATTAACTCCGCCGACCATTCCGTATATCTCTGACGCTAGAACGCTTTAAGTAACGCACTTACTCTTAGTTAAGCTCCAATAGATAAGATTGCTATGGATTATAAAGTTATTCTCTCTAGTAAATTCGTTCGCGATAATAATCTTATATCCTAACTAGGAGCTAAAATCTTTGTTATTTACAAACGATCCATTAACAAATACAAAGAGCTTAGCAGTAGGAAGATTAATAGGCACGTAGAGTAGTCCCCAATTAAGATAGTTCATTTGCCAGGAAAGACGTTTATTTAGGGCAAGAACGTCGTCCTTAGTTGGTTCCTGGTGTTAGGCGGCAACGGAGAGATTAAATAAAGCCTTAGGTTAACAGATAGAAGTAATATAAGCTCCGCAAACGCGTTACTCCACGTATCCTTGCTTTAGGGAATTAATATTAATAATATCAATCTTCTTACCTTAACCCTTTTGGCGCAAAGCAATAGAATCCTTATTTAGGGAGAGGATGCATCTATTAAAGAGTAATAGTGTTGTTAAATTAAGCTTTTCTTTTAGCTTTGCTATAAGATTTGCCTTTACTAGCTTATCTTCTTTAAGAGCTAAGAATTAGTCGTCCCCTAAGATAATTGTATTATTAGTTTACATGCCGACGATTCCAAATAGAGTTTTTATGGTTGTAATAAGGAAGCAGGGATTGAATATAGAAGTAGTTATTAAAAGCTTCTCTTTATAGTGCTTGCTATAGGTAGCCCACTAGTGAGTTCCTGCCTCTACGATTTTATACAATAGCTTAAGCACAACCATAATCGTATCTTTAGGATACTGGTGGCGAATTTACTCCGGAAGGTATACTAATATTAAGCGCTAAAGGTGCGTCTCTAATTGGGTATAGGCTTAAGTAATATCTTATAAATAAACCGCTATTCTATTCTTTATTAAGGAGGGAGCTAGCGCAATAATAACTCGCTAACTAGCTCGTTAAATCATAGGAGATTGCGTAAGAATTACCTCCTTACTATTATTATTGTAACCTTAGATAACAAGCCTTAATTTCTTAAATAGGGCATTAATAGCTTTGCCTTTAATCTTATTAACCATTCTTAACTTAAAGATACGAACTTTATTAAACTTAGTAGGGTTATATTTCTTGAATTTAAAGACTCCTCTTATAATAAGACTATTGATCTCCTGCTTATTAAATGCTTGGAAAGGAGCTCCTGGGGTTATAATATAACCTTCCTTTTAAAGCTATTTTACAAGCTTAAAGTCAGCCTTCACTTTAGCTGTTATAAAGGCCATTAATAACTCGACTCTATTCTTAATAGCGGCAACAAATTGTTCTTTAAAATTAACAAGATATTAGCGATTTTATAATCCCTTCAGGCAACCTCTACCGCGTTATAGTTGTGGCGCATCTACTATAATTATATTGGGATTGTAGTCGTCTTCTAGAGCATATTAATCGTGGTTCTCTTCTAGGGCATCTTCTAGGGCATCCTATAAAGGCTTAGAATTGTCATCTTTATAGTAAGGCTTAATAACAGTTAAACGGAATTAAGTGGGTCCATAAGGCATCTAAATAGTACAAGTTTAACTATTAATTGTAATAAGTTAATATAGGCCTAACTATCCTCCCTTTTTACGCTATACGCGTACTTTAAACTAGAGTGGCAGATTAAGCGTAGTTAAGGTGTTTAGGCCATTTCTTATTCCTAGTGCGTTATTAACCTGGCGTGTAGCGTAGAGACGTCGCACCTCCTTTATTGCCTTACAAATAGCCTCGGCTCGTTACACAACAGAGGGAGATAGTGGAGAATTATTAGTTATTTAAGGGTAGGCGCTAAAGACTAGTAACATAGGTACAAGTCTATCTGGGCCAGTGGAATCGTTAACAGCTTTAATAGCTATTTGCAAGGTAAGTTCTTTACTAGCGTTCTTTAGTTCCAAAGAGATAATCTTATATACGCGGCGTAATGGCGTATGATATTGCTCTACTTTTCTAATACTATTATACGCCTTAATGGGGACTTCCTTAACCTTAATTGCTATTACCTTTGTCTATTATCAGAACTCTATAGATAAGAAGTTCTTTCCTGCGTTATAGACAATTTAATTAGGGGGTCCTAGGTAGACATTAATCTAGCATAACTAAAGGGTATCCTATACATTCCTAGCTGACATATCCTTTAAGAATTGTGCGGCTTAGAAGGAGGTTGAGAAGTTAATAACTTGGAGTACTAGCTTGCTACTAAGATATATAACGTTAACAATAATACAGAAGTTAAAGTTGTAGTCATCTTTAAGGGTGAACTTAAACCGGCCAGGGGACTTCTGGTTCATTTGGCAGTAATAGTAATACTTTATAAGATGCTCAATTGCCTTAACCTTGACTTTATAGCCTGCTCGCTAAAGAACCCTAAGCAATCGATAAACAGATAGGTGGCCAAAACGACGGTGTAGTTAGCGTAATTCTGACTTAGTTAAGTAGTTCTAAGCAACACTCTTTTCTAGTTAATAAAGGAGCAACTAGGGGTGACCCTACTTACATATAACAGGCACCCAATTGTCTCCCTAAATAAGTACATTCTTAAGGTTGTTAAGCCTAACGCCTAACTTATCTATATCTTTAATGCAAAATAGAAACGGAGTGTTTGTAGGAATAATATAGAAAGTAATATATCCTAAGGGGGTTTAGACCCTAATTGTACTAAGAGAGATTGTAGTACCTTTACTAAAGCGAATTGTATATTGGCCTGCCGTTAATTAATCGATCTAAATAGAGCTATTAAGCTGCTAAAGAGCTCAAACTTAAGGTTCTCCTGCTGTAGATACTCCTGCGGCTCCTATATCCGGCATAATACCATAGAAGACGTACGCCGAGTATCTATTATTAAAGGAAAACATGGAACTCTCCTTTGGCTCGTTAAAGATATCTAATTTTGTAATAAAATGGAGTGTAGATTAATTATTAAGAATAGTGACGGTTTATATACTATCTACCTCACCATACTTAGTAAAGTATTGGTTAGGGGAGTAGTTCTTAATTTCTATATCTATAAGGAGCTGTTTGACCTTATTAACCTCACCCTTAAAATGTTCTACGCCTTTATATTAAACTAGGAAGCTTTAGAAGTAGGCCATAGTGACCTTACAATTTCTAACATTTCTTACACTCTAACGGAACTTGTTATATGCCTCTTTTCGCTTATTAAGGGAGTGTCTAGTTAACTAGCAATTTGGCTTCTTACAAACATAGCACTTCTTTTGGCGATTACTTCGAAATAAACCTCTACTAGGACCTCCACGGTTGCTTTATAGTCGACGTTAATTATACCTTCTTCCGTATTCCTACTACGGCCACCATATATTCGATCAGTCTAGTTGTAATTATATTAGTCGGGAATACTTAGTTAGGTAGGGTTTTCGGTATAGAACTATTAAGATTCTTATATTCGCATTATAGTACCTACAGCGGAGCGTAGCTTAGTATATACTCCTTTAAACGTATCTATAGGTTTATATAGCGCTAAGTTGCACTTAGGAACGCTATAGCATGCTAAAATAACCTGGTCCCTTAGGCTGTTCTTATTTTAGTAAGTTTTGGTAAAGCTATATTAGATTTTCTGGAGTTTATTAAAAAGTAATTAAAGGCACTCTAAACGAGTCTTTGTTAGGTTAGAAGCAATAACTCTCTAGAATATAGTCTCCCGCCATTTAGATATATAAAGTTGGCAATTCTTGTTAGTCTTAAAGTAAGCTCTAGTAAGCTAAAGCATTATATTAAAGCTATAGTTTTTACCCACAATATGGTTGTAATAGAATGTCGCTACCCGTCCCTTTAATATAATGGAGAAAGCGTAGTGGTACTAATAGCATTAAATTCCGACCTTGTTGCAACAGTTATAGAAGACCTGTAGTTTTACTCTAAGTATGTTATATAGTTCTCCTCCAAACTTCTTTTCTTTGTCCGAATATACCTTTATTAGATTCGTGACTTCTCGTAGTAAAGGCTTACCGGTTAGCTGGAGTGGAGGAGGTGGAGGCGGAGTAACTCTAAATAGGAGGGCACCTCTAGGTGGGAAAGCAGCTCTAGGTAGGGGGTCAGCGTTCTAGGGGTTTTAATACAAATTAAAGTTGCCTTCTAAAGAATATAGGTTGTTTTTAGGTTTCCATAGTTAATATATAATTTTAGCTTCCGTCTATATTGGTTCTTCTATACTAGTAATAACGGCCTAAATATTACTAGCAATTGGGTTACCGTTCTCAGCAACATATACCCTATTCCTATAGAGGAAGTCTTAAAAATCCTAAACAATATTAACGTTGCTAAGTGCCTAGGTATCAGCAGTCCATCCTATAAAATCCTCCCTAAAATACTCCTATAGTTATAAATCGGCGTAGCATCTATTTCGGTAGAATATAATATGGTGTAGGAGAAAGCTATTAACTTATTTTATAGTATAAGTTGTTATATCGAAGGCAAATTTATCCTAATCTTTATTAATAAGTTTCGCGTGCTTAGCTACCCCTAGTGGTAAGAAGTCTTTCCAGTTATTTAAAGTAGGCGTAGCCATGTTTTTAGAGGAAGGGAAGTGTTATTAGTATAGGGATTATTGTTTGGTACGCGTTTGGACGTGTATTTGCGATTATAGGGCTTAGGACTAGTTCTGGCCTTAAATCGCGAAGACTCATAAAGCGTGTTGTTCTGCGTAATAGACGTAAGAACCCGTAATCTTGGAAAGGCTTAGGACTAGTTCTGGCCTTTAAATCCTTAGATTTGTGGAAGAGTTCTATTTAAGGTTTAAAACTAGTTCTAACCTTAAAAGACAGCTTCCTCTAGCACGAGTAGCACTGGTATAGTAGCTTATCTCTTCTTAGTGATACCTAGCTGTTCTATAGTATAACAGTGAAGTTAACCACTAATTAGTGTTAGTTACATAAGGGGATATCACGTAGCTACGGTTCGTAGATAGTATGATAGTTGTTCTTCTTCTTGTTAGGAATAAGAAAAGGGGTAAGGAGCTTAAGGTTCCTCACCACGCTAGGGCCATATTAACACGTGACGGCAACTTGCCTTATTCCCGACACTTAACCTAGGGAAAGAGCGCAAAAATATATTAGGAATCCCCCCATAGTAACCATCTACCAGTCTATGAAAAACGTGCATCCTTTTTAGAATAACTTTAACGCTTAATCTACCGCGTTTAACAGCGCTAGCTTCTAGCCTACTATATAATAAGACCCGCGCCCATAAAAATAAAAAAGTGCTTAGTAAAGTTAACGCCTATTTAAACCTTCTCCGCTATCTACTTTAGACGTTTAAACTCCTTTATCTAATCCTTAGAAATTATGGTATGGCAGGTTTTAGAGTCAAGAGTTAATTTAATTATAATGCGGTCAGTGCTTAAACCAACAATATAAATACGCTATTGCAATATTAATTAATAATTTTAAAAATTAGTCTTTCACTTACCCCTTTATTAATGTTAAAAAGTTGTTTAGTTAAAACACTTTCCTTAAAATTGACTTGGCCGGCAAATACATTATAGGAGCGGAAAAAATTTAGGTCCTATATCTAGCTGTTAAGTTCCTCTACTAATCTACTACAGCTAAGCAATTCCCTATACCAGGCTTCCCTATCCCATATATCGAGTTTAAGGGTAGATTCGCGACTCAAAGCCATATACAGGATTTCGGATATTTTGTTAAGCAATAGGGATATTTAATTAGAATTACTAAACAGCCTAAAAGGGGAGAACTGGGCGCCACCAGTATATTTAAGGAGATAAAGGTATTAGCAGCCCCATCTTAGTATAGAGAGGTGCGGTTTTTGCTTACCTAAAAGTTAAGTGCAGTTAGTAGCAATAAGGTCTTTATAAGATAGAATATATAATCCTTAGGAGTCTATTTATATACATAGAAGACTTGATCGGCCAAAACTAACGCCCTTAATGCTATATCATAAATAGTAAGGTACAGATTGCGGTATAAATTAGCTAAGTTAGCCTAAAATATATATATATAGTAGGTAATGAAGACTTTTCCTAGAAGTACTAATACCTAATTAATATTAGTGCTGTAAGTAATAAAGACCAGTAAATGCCTATTTTAGATAAAGGTTGTTAAACGTATTAAGGTAAGAAGAGGGTTTCTATAGAGCAAATATCTTTTTACCCCTAGCTATGCCAGACGCTTATAGAATATAGGGACACTATTAATATCACGGGTAGTAAAGATCGGTAAAGGCTAAAAATGGTACTTAAGGCATAAGTTGGGGTTGCTAGATAGTAAGAAAATGCTATAAACAAATCTACTAAAGTATATCCTTATACCTCCAAGTTCTTTACTCCGCCGCTAGTTTCATAGGTGCATTAGCTGCATACTATTTAAACACCTATCTTGGAGCAGAGGTTAAAATCGAGAACCGTTAAATATTAGGGAAGGGGATGCATTTACAAAGGGTTACTAGGCGCGGGAAAGACCGGTTAATAGTTATATATAGTGTGCTATTTAGAGGTCTGATTATAGCTATATACGAAATCTAGGCCGCTAAATATTATAAAGGGCAGAAAGGCACCGCAAATGCATTTGCGTGGATAGGATGCCAGGCGTCTAATACATATAGCGGCCCGCACAGCGGCCATTATATATGTTGATTATAGGATGCTATGCGTAGCAGAGATCGTTTAAAGGTTATGCAGCGTGGTAGTTCCTATTAGAGCATATATAGGGTTCGAATTAGGCCGCTAAATATTATAGAGGATGAGAAGGGACGTTATAAGCATACCTACGGAAAATAAGGGTTAGTAGCCTATTATAGGTAGAGAAACGTGGGTTGCACAGTTGCTTGCCTTTAGCAGTGTATTTAAGGCATTAAAAACATTACCACTAAATCCTTACTAATAAAAATAGTAAAGCCTAAGCATTACTAGTAACACTCACTTAAGCATTAGGGTGTTAAATGTTTAAGGCTTGTTTGAAATACCAAGCATTTTAATATCTATACGCGTTGGCAAATCAGTATGCCTAGTACGCGAAATGCAAATAGGCTGATAAAGCCTACCCCTCTAAACTGCCCCACTACTTAGACAATATTACTCGCAGCAAGCTCGCAAAATTAAACACAGCAACGTAAAAAATAAGTAAGCACGAAACTCCAACAAAAGATTACTAGAATAGGATATATATAGTATCTATAATTAATAAGTCGCACGTAGACCTCGCACGATCTAGCTTAGAGGAGACAATCCAGAAGATTTAGAAGACTATGCTAACTAAAACTACACCTACTATCGCCTTAATGGACACCACGGAAAGTAATAAAGTGCGTAAGCTTGCGAAAATAGTATATTTAACGTAGTTTACTTTGGTATAGTAACTTTGGCGGCTAACGCAAATAAGAAATTTAAGTTAAAGATACCAGAAATACTACTAAAGTTAGGAGTTAGAGCAGTTAATATAAGCTCTTTGTGTATAGGCCCAACAGTCTATTTCATGGGATAACGCATTTTAATGCAATATCCAAACGATTTAGTGGTGTGTATATTAGCTTTTAGCCCTTATAGGGACTCCTAGGTCCCGCTTAGTTATACTATCCCACATTTAGAGAGTGGGTGGGGCTATTACTGGGCTGGTTTATAATGGGTAGAATGGAATGGGAGTGGAGGTAGCATTAGTATAATAATTACGGTGCCGATTATTGGCTAAGCTTAAACTGCTAGTTCTGCTTAATTAGGGATATTATTAAACCATTATTATACCGCGTTAAAAATCTAAAACCAGGGTGTATAACAATATAAGAGTTTTAAAAGAAATTCACTAATACCTATAAGCAGAACTTATAGCAACCACATTGTTAAGGGACTTATTATATACCTATTGCGCGGCGCTATAGCTTATTTATTTACTGTCGCTAATTGCTAGTAGCGTATTACCACCTAATTTGGTCTCTATACACCTATTACGCCTTGTTATAGCTTATCTATTCGCTATTACCAATTTCTAGTAGTGTATTACCGTCGATTTGGTCTCTGTATATCTATTACGCCTTGTTATAGCTTATCTGTTCGCTGTTTCTAATTGCCGGTGGCGTATTACCATCGATTTGGTCTCCATATACCCATTACGCCTTATTATAGCTTATCTGTTCGCTGTTACTACTAACATCCATAGAACTAGAGCCGCTAGGGTTTTTATTTAAACACGCTGTGCTATTTATATTTAGGTATCTTTGCGCAAGGTTACTGTGGGTATTAAAAGGGAAATCTTATAATAAGCGTTCTTGACCAAGGCGTAGTATAAGAGATTTACCCACCAACTTAAAGGCTTAAGGATGTTATTTAATAAATTATAAAGAAGATGTTCCATAGCCTATAATAAATTAGAGATACTGCTATTTAGAAGTATAACTCTACTCTTATATATCTGCATGCTATTTGTCAAGACCGTTATTAGTAGCTAAGGAGGGTGCGATATTGTTAGATCTACGCGTTGGTAATTATGCGCTAATATAGGATCTCCGGGTTTAGCAACTTCTATATAGGGGCGTTTATAAGGGGAGGAAATTTGCTTTTTCGGGCTTAGCTAGGGCGGGTTAGTAATACTAAGATATGTTAGTCTAAGAGAAAGCATCTAACTAGAATAAAGCTCTTAACACTATTCTATCCAAACTAAGCATCTTTGCGCAATTTTAAATATTATAAAATAAGACCGGTGCTGTAAAGCTATAAGAAAATCGTTAATATTAGGTAAATTTAATCTCCGGTAGGTATTATAAGTAAAGGCTAGGAGAACTAATAGCCCTACCCCTCTAAGCCTTTATATAACATAAAGCTTAATTCCATGTCCAATAGCTAAAGCCGCTTTAGTGACGTTGTAACATCCTATGCTTTTTGCAAATAATGTAATATGGCTGACTCCATTTATAGAAGCGGCTTGACTTTTAACTAAACTTTTAATCCTTGACGTACCTATAGACTTTAATTGCTATTTCTTAAAAGAATCCGCAAGCGTCTATTAGCTGAGAAGTTTTCGAAAAATAGTGTTATTTAATGAATTACTGTTGGTAGTAATAAGATCCTTAATAAGGGGATGTTTGTTTAACCACTTTAGTTCACTAATAATGGCTTTTAGATCTTTCCCCACAGATATATTAACAAATGTCTTAATCTTAGAGAGGTTTGCCAATAATGCGTTAAGTAGGTTTGCACATCTAGGTAAAAGGGGAGGTAGAGAAGCAACCTCATTTCTTAAAGAAGGCTGGACACTCCCTAGAGAAGGCTAGACGACATTATCCTTATTCTTTAGAAAAGGCTAAACATCCTCACTCTCTAGAGAAGGCTTGACGACATCCTTATTCCCTAGAGAAGGCTGGACACTCCCTAGAGAAGACTAGATGGCATTATCCTTATTCCCTAGAAAAGGCTAGACATCCTTACTCCCTAAAGAAGGCTAGACGACATCCTAATTCCCTAAAGAAGGCTAGATATCCTCACTCCCTAGAGGAGCGTAGAGCGAATTATAGTAGCCGTGTTTATTCTCTAAGAGAGGCGGTAAATATTAAAAGGTGTTAATAGGAAGCTTCTAGAGCCTTTAAATAGTATATATAATATTAGGGAGATAAGGTTAAAGCTGCTTATTAGAAGCATTGCGGATAAAATCTAAAGCTGCTGTAATGCTGAAGTCCATAATGGTAGGTTGTAAGTTGTGTAATTTATATTAAGATAAAAGAGTGGTCAAGTGCAGTTTCCCTCCACTTTTAATTCCCTAGCAGATCGCTAGCGCCCCTAAAACTTAGAAGAGCCTTGCGCCAATTATATTACTTTAATTAAGTATTACGCACTTAATTAAAGCGATGTAATTAGCACAAGGCCCTTATTAGAGCTGCGCTAATATAGTAGCGATTATTAACCTCGCTTTTACTTATAATGCACAGTCAAAAATTGGATCTCTCTTTAGCTGAGATAGGAGGCGATACAAGTTGCAAACTTAATTAGGCGTGCGATATAAAATATTTAGTAATATAGCTCGTTCTATTGCAGAAGGCTGTAAGCCTTAGTGCTATTAGAGGATTCCTTTTCTAACTAACGCGTAGGATATATAATTTGTGATGATTTCTTCCTAAGAAGCTAAAGAGTAAAACGCCTTAATAAATCCAAGGATGCTATCTAAAGGAAAGGACACGGAAATACCTAATATATAGAGTTGATTTCCGCCCCGTTACGCTAGGGATATATAATTGCCTTTATTATCCATTCTGCCGGTTGCCTTAACGCGTCCTTTATATCTTCTATTTATTACTACCCTGCTTTACTATTTTTACTGCTCCTTTTAAACTATTCCCTAGTTTGTCCTATTTCCGCTAACTATTTACGGCCGCTCTTTACTCTTTAATATAGATGCTTATTTAACTATTAGCTTGCTCATTAAAGCCGCAACTTACTAGATTATACCGACTATCAGTTTCTTAATACGTTATACTTAGCTGCCTCTTATATTAATTATTAGCACTTTGACAGCCGCTTATAGTTAAAATTAAGATTCTAGATACGGTGCATTAATTATTATTATTATTCATTGCTTAACGTCCGATTTGGATCCCTGTTGGGCCCACACGGACTACTCCTTATATACATGTGGGGAGAAAACTCTATTTAAGAAAACCCCGTAATCCGTCTCCCTGCTTTTTGGGGCTCGCTTATAAGTCGCCTGCGAGTCACTAGTGGTGCTCTACTACCTTACTTTTTAACCTCCTTGGGAACTACTGCTGCTATAACAAACCTACGGACGCGCTAGTATTATATACTATACTCTACTCCTATAGAGTTATTAGGGGGCGCCTATTACTCGCCCCTTTGCCTTCTATTACTATTTCCTTTGCAACCCAGAACCGGTCTAGTATATTTTAGCTAATAAGCCACCAGGTAGCCACCTTAAGGCCTTTCTATGTTAAGAGCAGTATATTATAGTTTTCTGTGCTAGCTACTAAGAGTATTGCTTCTTAGCTAGTGCGTAAGGGGCATAACAGTATTACGTGTTTTGGTGTCTATCTTAGCTAGCTATATTCGCACCTTAGGCTACCTACTGGGACACCTACCTAGTAAAGCCAATCTTTTAGTCCTATTATTCCTGTCCTTAAGAGTGTTGCTATTATATTTTCCGCCTTTATTAGGCCCTCTTAGAGCCCTTAGGTATTTACCCCCTATAGTATTACCTATGCTATGGCTTAGGTTCCCCTTACCTAAGTCTACCTTTATACCTTTAACTTCTATTTATCTCTCCAGCGTCGGTCTAACCAGTATTGTATTGCGGTAGATGGTTTTCCAGTACTCTTTTATGCTCTACTTTGGCTTCGTTCTCTCCCTTACTGTTGTCTTTACTAGCCTCTTACGCGTCTCCCTTTCTCCTCTATATAGGCCTAGGCCCTAGCGCCGCACTATTCTTCTTCTACTTTCTCTACCTATTTTCCTAATATATCTTCCCTACTTTAGGGTTGTTGGTTTCTTCTCCTATAGGGCACCCTAGAGTCCCTCTATAGTTTATTTAGGCGTGTCTTGATATACTTTATAACATTAGAGTTGCGTTCCTTTTACACCCTTTACATTATATTGGCTTTAATATATAGTTATAAGGGGGGAATATTGGCTTCCTTCTTAAGCAGTGCTATAACCGTTTGCTTATACCCACCTGTTATACTCCTAAGGTAGGCTATTTGGACCTTTTAGAGTGGTTTAAGGAGTAATTTAGGGGGGCCTTTTTTAGTTTCTCTAGTGGCCCAAATGCTAGATCTATATGTTATGGTTAGCTAGACAACTGCTATATATAATAGGCGTAACCTCTAGAAGCATAGACCCTATATAGAATTAACGATCCTAGACATGGCGATATACTATACTTAGCCCTTATGGGCCGCTTGTGCCGTATATACGCTCTACTAGAGCTTGCTATCTACCCACACTCCTAATACCCTTAGGCCTTAACCCGGTTAACCCCTAAAGCCTTAGATATAGATTATATGCTAAAGATCTGCAGATTGGTTACATTTTCTTATAAAATGGATTAGCTAGTATTTCTCTAGTAAGAATTAGACTCTATATTATCTTGCCCATTCTATATAGGTGTTATAGGCTTTCTCTAGTGTCCTATAGTTCTCTGCGGCTATTAGCCTATATATAATTAGGTTTATATTATTAATAAAGCCTATCCCCTGGGTCGCCCCTTCCTTAAAGGTATTAAGTAGGTTGCTTACAAAGAAGAGGAAGAGTATAGGCGATAGAGGTAATCTTTATAGTATTCCTATTATAACTGTAATAGGGGGGCTCTAATATCCGCTAAAGACTAGTAATATTTCTTTCTAGCCTATAAATCCTTAAATAAATTAAATAATCTATTCTGGGAAGCCCTTTGCCCTAAGGATATATAGGAGACGCTTATAGGGTATATTGTTATAGGCGCCGCTAATATCTAGGCTAAGTATTAATACTATAAAGTCCTTTCGCATAGCCTATACAGTTTTAATGGTAGTAGTAAGTAGTGTAAGTGCTAATAGCGTTAAGCGATTCTTTCTTGCCCCTATTTAGCTTTATGGTAGTAGGGCATATTCCTCTGCCATATTTGCTATATAGTTCGCTATAACCTTTTCTAAGATCTTGCTTAGGGTATTTTCTAAGGTAATAGGGCGGTAGCTTCCTAGGATTAAGTAGTTTACTTTGCCTTCTTTTTATAAGATAACTATTGTTATAGATCTTCTAAGTCGCAAATAGTAGCCTATTACAAAGTATGCTCTGGCTACGTCTGCAAGCCAAGGTGCTATAAGTGGTCTATAGGTCTTTAGGGCTTTATTTAGGATCCTATTTAGTCCTAGTACTATATTATTTAAGAGGCGGCTAATAGTTCTAGCCATTTCTTTAGTTGTTATGTCGCTGTCGACCCTTAAGTAAGTTACTAGTAATTTACTAGTAATATTGCTAAGGTCTACTAGAGCCGGTTAAGGAAAAAATCTTTTTATAAGAATCTTTGCCTTCTTATTATTGTTGCTTATAGCCTGTAGTTCGCCTGCTCTTTATAGGGGTAGTAGGTATAGATCTTCTATTAAGCGTCCCGCCTTTTTCTTTACCCATTTCACTATGGTCCAAAGGCCCTTATTATAGGGGAGACTTAGGTTAGTAGTGTGTTCATTTATAAACCATCTCTAGTTATTCCTTACTTCTTTTCTTAGGGTATTCTTTAGCTGGTTTCTTGTGTCTTTATATTATCTCTTATCCTTAGAATCGTGGCTGCTTATATATTTCCTCCTTGCTCATTATTAGCCAGCTACAAGGGCCGCGTACTGTGCGGACTATATATATTGCGCGTAGGGGCCTGGTTTTAAAACCAGGTAGTATTCTTTTAGCCTACTTTTAATTACTGCCTGGATCCTTTCTAGTCTTTAATTAATTTCCTTAGGGGTAGTTAATAAGCCTCGCTTATTTAGTATTAGGTAGATTTCTTCTAGGTCTTAAAGTTATTGTTTAATTATATTAAGGAAGCTATCTACGTTAAGCTTCCTTATTGCATATCTTTTGCTATTTAGTTGCGCCTTAATGTCCAGATCTAGTTATATCTAAATAGGGATATAGTCTAAGGTAAGTGCCTATTCTTCTTTAGGGGAGCACCTTTTGAGTCTCTAGTATAGGTTTTCGTCCATAATTGTAAGGTTAATTATACTTTTGGCGGTGCCCTATTGCCATATAATTACACCTAGGGGGGTAGCTAGCTTAAGGCCCCCGTTATCTATAGCTCTTAGTAGGCACTCTGCCTATTAATTAGCAGCAATATAGATACCCCCCTACTATAGGTGGTGGAGGTTTATGTCTCCTAGTAGAATAGACTTTACGTATTTAGTTTCTAGCAAGCTTATTATAGATATAATATTCTCTGTCTATACTACCCCTTTAACCCTAGGGTTATAGATATTAATAATTTATACTAGTCCCCTATATATCTAGATGGTTATAACTATAATATCTAGGTTAACTGCCTGCTATAACTATAAGGCAAGGCTGATATTTCTGCTAATTATAAAGCATATGTATATAGCTGCTTTTGGTTTATACAGGAGCTAGAATCCTTAGGGGCAGTATATCAATTATATATAGGTATTATAATACGGCTCTTATATAGCAAGAATATAGTGTTTCTTTAGGTCTAGACTGTCTAGTAGGGGCCTTACTAGATAGTGGTTCATATTGCCGCAGTTATACTATATAATGGTTAAGTAGTGGACCCCTAGTAGGGGTCCTTTACCTCTCCTTTACTTCTTACTTCTTCCATTTCCACTTTCTCTAAAATGTTTAGAACTTCTATCTCCTATATTTACTCCCTGGCCACTACTTATTTTATATAGAGCTTTCCATTCCTGTGTTTTGTATTCCTATTAGCCTTTCTAAATCTAAGTCTATTATTGCCTCTAGTTCTTCCCCCATTCTCGCCGGTTAGCTATATGCCCCTTATAAGCCAGCTATATATATTATATTTGCCGCGTTAAATCTAATTCTTAATTATCCCGGCCTTAAACTTGCCGTAGCCGTCTATAGGGGTCTTCCTACTGGGCGTTCTCTCCCTTATGTCCTATATATCCCTTATATCCCTATTCGGTCTAGTAATATCACACGGTGTCGCTTTTAGCCTATTAAGGCTTGGGATAGCTGGCTTAGCCCCCTAGTATTAAAGGTAGAAAATGCTAGGAAGACACCTATATCCCCCTAGCTTATCGCCTATTATTTCTATTTATATAACCTAGCATATAGTTGTTCCTATAGCTATTAAGCCCTTTCCTTCCGTCTCCTGTATTTAATATAGTCTTCTCTCTCCTACACCTTATGTGTGCTTCAGTAACAGTTCGCGCATTTTATTTAGTCTTAATTTGTATATTATCTTATATTATAGGGGCCTGTATAGTGGCTGTAGCACACCTATGCTGCGTATATGGATTGGGTGTGTCCCTATTATATATAGCAATAACATCATTCCAGGCGTAGTCTGTAGTTATAGAGCCTTATATTGTATATAAGGCCATTTATAATTATTCCTTTTTGGATAAGGAGTTTTTGCATTCCTAGTATATATACGCTAACAATAAGGGAGCTATGCGTTTGTTTATTATTTCCCTAGCAAGTCTCTGGCGCCCCTTATATCCTCTTATTATTCTTATTATATGCTTAGTTTGTATTTTCCTATTAAAGCTATTGGATTTAGGTAATTACAAGTCCTAATATAAGGCGTTCCGTTTATTTTACTATCTCCTATATAGTTGCTGTATTATCCGCCTGGCGTCCCCTTTCTACCCTAAGGCTTATGGGAACTAACAGGACTTTAACTAGGTAATCTTTATAAAGCACTTTTATGCTAATACGCTCTCCTAGCCTATCCACTACCCTTACAGCCCGTTCCTTTACCTGTTAGTCCTTTAGGGTAACTCTAATGTCTCTACTCCTAAGGTGTTAGACTATAACGGCGTTATAGATCTCCTTGCGAATCTCTATAAAAACTTCTGTTTCTAATTATCCCCTAAGTTCCTCTACCTTTTCTATATTTGGTTATATTGTGATTATATACCCAGTTATTATCTTTAGGGGGGTAGGTTCCCTATACTATAGAAGCACAGCTACGGCGGCCTAGGTATGGTTCGCCTATTAGGGGGGATTTTATTTATCTTTAATTTTATTTAGCCGTTGGAGGATTTAATTAAGGGTTTACTAAAGGGGCGCCTAAGGTTTACTAGACTGGAGCTATTCTACTAGCTATATTAGTTTATAATAGCTAATAGATGCTCCCCTATAGTTCCAGATACTAGACGCGTCTAATAGGCTTTATATTTTGTCAGATGCCTTCTTAATTAGGGTATTTCTACTTTCTAGTATGGTATTCGCCCGTCCTTGTTGTTGTTATGGGGGGCTATTATTGGGTATAGGTCTGGCGGTCGCGCGTAACTGCGTACCACTATCGTTCCACCTGTGCCTCCCCTGTGATGCATGCATCTTAGGGGATTATTAGGGTGTTTTTCAGGGTTCTTTTGGTTGGTTTGGTCTTTTTGGGCCGGGTGCAGCAAGAGCTCCAAAAGTCCAGTTGGACTATCAATGACTTAATTTAAATAGGCTTATAAAGCTTAGAGAGGTCCTAGGGGGAGTTATTAGAAAGAGCTGCGGTGCATTAATTACTAAGCTTTATTAACGACTGAGTACCCTACTATCAGTTAAGCTAGATCTAGAAAAGGCGTCTCTTATTACTGGGATTAGTTAGTCTATAGAGAGCTTACAAAGCTAGGAAACGGCACCTTTAAAGTTAAACAATTCTAATTGTCCTAGCACCGGTCTATCGTCTAATCAAATCACTGCGGGCCTAAATGACCAGCAAAGGGGTCCAGTAGATCCTATATATATATACTAACAAGTCCCCCAAACAGTTGATAATATAATATTAAGTGAAATTCTTAGCACTTACCTAGATAAGAGGACTGCGAAGTTACTCTCTTATAGTATAATTTAATTGTTCCCTAAGTCTCTATAGGATTTCCTTAGTCTTCTTTATAGAAGAACTAGAGGGCGAAAATTATAGGATATTATCTATACATCTACTTTCTCTAAGGTAATATATAATCGCTTTAACGCATTACTAGTCTAAGTATATTTAATATCTCCTATACGGTATTTATTCTAATTAAATTGTAGACTATAATCTAGGCGAATCTCCAAGACTTACAGGACTATATTAAAGAGAAAGGCGTGCAGAATGCTCTTTTGTAAAAGCTATATCAACCCATTAATATTATGGGCCTTTAATAGTAGTCATTTATATCTAGTTTAGAGTTAAGATTTCAGCATATAATTAAAATTAATCCTTCAGTCTTTGAATAAATCCGCTTGCACTATAATGTGAATTTATATATATGCGTCTAAAATTCTTGAAATTGCAGCGCTTGTGCATTAAGGGGGAGTTGTGCTGGTAGCGTTATTGCATTTATTAGCCGCCTAGTGCTCTATTAAATGGATATGTTCCGCCAAATGTCCTCCTAGTTGCTGCTAACGCTCCTGCTACACCTCTTGCAGTTTTGATATAAGATGCACTTCGATTAATTACTCCGGCAATGCGATCCATTACTATTGTTTTTAACATTAACGAAATCTATTAATCTAGATGACGAAGTTTACTTTATAGATATTCTTAATAAGTTAAGAGCAACCAGTCTAGCGTCTAGCGAAGGTTTTACCTACAATAGTTAATCTAGAGCTACCAGCGCCGATTACCTACTTAATATTAATTAACTTAGCTCTCTAAAAACCACCCAGACTGTTAGTTTACACCATTAGCCTCTCCCTAGTAAGACTCTACTAATACTTTATAAAGTATAACCTAACTAGCCCTTACACAAACAACGAGCCCTTAGTATCCGTATATAAGTCTTAGTTATTTAAGCAACAATTTAAGTTAATAAACACGACTTTTAAGGATGGTAATAGTTGGGTCAGTATTTTGTCTAAGCTTAACAGACCAATATTAGGTTATAAGTAGAAATATTACAGCCTTTTTCTTAATGCTGGAGCAAGTGGTAAATAGACAAATAAAGAGAAAGCCATTATATACTTTTTAAGGCAGGACAGGTTTCTGTTTATAAATATTACTAGATAGGTGCCGCATTCGCCTACTTAAATTTTGGAGATGTACCTAATCCTATACGTCTTATACCTTATCCTACCAAGGCTATATGTTACTTATATTTACTAGGTTAAATAATATATGGGATCTCTCACAACCCTATAACCTAGATATAGAGTTTTGGCGTATATTGCCAGTTAGTTTCTTTTCTTAGATATAACTTCTAATAGCTTTACTAATATTTTTAAAGATTTTTATTGCAAATAAAGCCTTATAGGAGCCCTAGTCTCAAAAATAGACACCCTATAAAGATCAAATCCTTATAGAGCTAGGTTACCAGGTATCACTTATAGTTTTATTATAGGATAATATTGCAAAAGCCCTGTTGGGGAGAACACCGGGTGCATGTCAGCGCCATTATAGCTATATCCTTCGCGCTAAAGAGCCGGCATGGATAGTTAAGGAAGTGAATCTCCTCATGGAATTGCGTAATAAGAAATTTCTGTTATAGAAAGTCATCGAGGGATATTTTCCAAACAGGCACCATCGATTGATTAAGGAATTCTATAAAAATAGCAAGCTAGGTAGTTGGGCGTAGCGTCCTCTAAATGTGTAGCCAGGATCTTAACGGATTTAGCGGCTGCGGCTTTAGTTCTATAAGCTAGGAGGTTGTGGAAGCTAGGGGCTTATAGGAGCTAGGGGATCCTATAAGCTAGGTAATTATATAAGTAGAGTAATCTAACCTAGCGCCCTCTAATTAATGCCTAGCGTGTAAATAGGGTATTAATGGGTTTAATAACTTCGGCTTTAATTATACGAGCTAGATGCTTATAGGAGCTGGGCAATTCTATAAGCTAGGTAATTGTATAAGCTAGGCGATTATACGAACTAGGTAATTATATAAGCTAAATGCTTATGGGAGCTAGCCAATCCTATAAGCTAGGTAATTATGCGAGCTAGGTAACTGTGCGAGTATAGTGCTTATAGGAGCTAGGCAATCCTATAAGCTAGGTAATTGTACAAGCTAGGCGATTGTATAAACTGGGTAATTATACAAGCTGGGTAATTGTGTAAGCTGGGTAATTATGCAAACTAGGTAATTATGCGAGCTGGGTAATTATGCAAGCTAGGTAATTATGCAAACTAGGTAATTGTGCGAGCTGGGCGATTATGCGAGTAGAGTAATTATGCAAGCAGAGTAATTATATAAGTAGGGTAATCTAACCTAGCGCCCTCTATTAACGCCTAGCATGTAAATGGGAAGTAAATATTAGGAAAATACCAGAACTATAAAAAAAAGAAATATATAAGTCCCAGATCTAGAAATATTAAAGAAGTTCCTATATAAAGACCCCTTATACACACTTAGAGAAGTTCCTATATAAACAGCCCTATAAGCGTAGCTATAAGTCTGAGCCCCCTTATATAACCCAACTACCCTTCCCTACTACACCAGAATAGATAAACAACCGCTATATACTATAAGCAGAGAAATAATTTAAACAAAAAGAAAATACTATAAAAAAACATGTTTATATCCTTAAGATATAAATCTATAAGTACCGTAGTCTTAAACATAACTAATAGTTGCTAACGTGGCATACGTTTTAGGTCTATAAGAAATTCAAAAAATCCTAGGTTATTAGCATAGATTTACCTTCTATTATTGCTTTTAAGGTAGAAAATAAATTCATCCAAGTAAAAGCATAGATTATTGCGAATGCTTTATAGCTCGCTATAAGTTAAGCGGGTAGAGACTCTAGTGGGAATAGTAAAATATTATTTTGTTCCGCGATAGGCTAAATAAAGAGAGGCTAAAGTTTTAACCCTTTTACCAGCTTTTATTAGAACTCTTCTTTGTATTTTTATTCTTTACTTATAGATTTAAGACTATAAAGTTAAGGCTACTATATTTAACCGTCGCCTATATGGCCTTGTTGCTTAGTACCTCTCTATTACTGTCTGCCCCTATTTCTTAATCTTTAGTACTGAAACTATTTTCTCCGTTATATAATATCTCTACGTCCTATTCTTAATCCTTATTACTAAAGTTACTTTCCAAACCAGCTAACGCCTCTATGTTGCCGTTATCTCTAAAGTCGGTTTCTCTATCTATAAACGTCTACTTACTAGCTGACAATTTAGGGACGCTGCGCTTATAGGTGCTTAGGGTTACGGATACTACTTAAGGAGAAATCGTGGTTAATGTTATTAGGATATAGAACAAGCCTATAGACCTCTAAGTACTGGCTACTTAGCGCTTTAAATAAAAGATCTCCCCTAACGCAAGGCAGATTAACAGGAGTTAATTACCACCCGTATAAGGCAGAGCGCTTATAAAGGGCTTAGCTAGAATGCTAATTAAACTACCCTAAAGGCACCAATAGCTCCTTTGCCATAGATGGGGGGTCAATATACGAGATTGACTGGCTAGGATAAGTCTACTGCTTAGGCAGTGTTTTGCCCCGGGAAGGATAGGCGTTGGAAGTGGATTATATAATGCTATTCCTGCTAAGAGAGGCGTTATTAGGGGTTATTGTTAACTTTTAGTTCTAGTTTATAACTTTATACAAACGCCTCTAAACCCTGCTAAGGTATGCGGCGTCTGTTGGGAATTGTCAGCTATTTAAATTTAGTAATAGCTTAGCCAATAGCTACCCCCAACAATGCCTTACTTAATGCTTCACTTGTGGATTACTTTAGGCGCCTATAGTCTTGGGCGCAGACAATATATAAGCTAAGAGTAATTATAGCCACTAAATATTATACCATAGACACCACATGAAGTGGAAAAGGGCGGCTAGTATGCTCTGTCTTTCCCTTTTACCTTCTGTCCTAACTCCGCCCTAGGAGAGAAATGGAATATAAATATTATGCTCCTAGTTTTTATATGCCATTAATTTAACTTACCTTCAAATTTGACCTCTTAACTATATATCCCTTACCATCCTTATAAGAATACCAGATATTATATATATTACCTTAACTAAGCTTAGATATGTTGCTAACATAACCTATAGGTCCTTAATTGGTACTTATAAAAATATTACGATATGCTATTGCCCCGAAGATAATATACCTGTTTGTTAACTTGCTGGAAACCTTAAATTATCCTAGAATCGCATTAATAACAAAGACATAGCATCTGCTAGTAGGGAAAAGAAATAATTGCAGCTTTCTAACCCTATGCAGAAACAGATGCCTTGTACGCCTACTTAAACACCTAATAGGGTTAACTCTTATAAAATCGATAACAATACGGAGGGTAATATACAAGAAGATACGGAAATATATGCCAATTACCTTAAGAGCCTAGAAGGCCGTAGCGAAACTAAAATAGTTTTACCTAAGCTAATAGAGAGCTATAGCGAGGCTAAAACAGACTTACCTTAACTAAAAGAGGTTTATATTAAAGGTTTGCCAGTGCCTCTAGGTATGTTTATAAAACACCTATATTTATTTAGCAATACTAATAAGTAAGTAGGGAATAGCTTAGCTAATCTTATAACGTTTCTTGGAGTTGCATCTCCCCTATTTAAAATATTAACGATTTCTGATGCTATAATTTCGTGTAGATAACTGAAGTATCTTGTCTTATGGTTGCCTTCTTGTTTTATAATAAAGGACTTAAAATGTCTTTAAAGCCCTAGTTATAAATTATTCGTATCTACGTTTAGCCCTATTATAGTAATATACTGGTATTCTACCTGGGTTTTAGCCGTGGACATACCACTAAATAGACTTGCATTATACTATGCTGAGAATCCCCATCTCTTTTGCCGTTATGCTGAGATATACAAACCACTTGAAGATGTTATAATAGAGATAGCCAAAAGGAGCAAACCATATAAGCAAGGAGATCAACTAGGAAAGGCATTAGAGGATTTATTAGAAGAGATATTAAGGAGAAGGGTATGTAAGAGAAAGGTAGATCTTACTATAAATAGAGATCCTAAGAGGTCTAAGGTATAAGAAATTTCTTATAAAGAAGATTTTTGCAATTATATTCTTGTCTTTTGGCATTAAGAATTAAGGCGTTAATTAGAATTTCCTTAGCTTAGTGTTTTATTTCTATCTAGTTGCTTCTATATTAAGAATATCTCGTTATCGTTTGCGTGTATAGACAAGTTTTTGCATATTAGATTGAAGTTAAGAGACTCGCTTATAGTAAGCTTATAAGTTCTCCACCTTTGTATGCTTGGTAGCGATAAGTTAGCCAGCCTATAACTCATTTAGTTCTCTATAAAGAAAAGACTTGTTATAAAACATAGAGTTATTTCAATTAGATTAGATTAGCTTAGTAAGCCTATAGCCCTTCTTAGCACCCTATAGTGTAAGAATAAAACACCTCTACTAATCTCTCTACTGGCTACGGTCCTTATCGCCTCTTCTCTACAACCTCCTTTTTACCGTATTCGCCGCCTGCTTAGCCTTATATAACTGCACTACTAAGGCCGATTGTGGGATAACACTTGGAAGCGTGTTTGTATATCGCCAGATAAATACCAAGCGCTATAGGATATGTTGGAGAAGGACATACGCCTTAGAGCCTAGGTTGTGGATAAGCTTTAATACAATTATGATTTAGTTATGCCTAAGAATTTCCGCTCTTTGGCCCTAGCGTTACGAGAACGTAAGGAGCGGTATTTATACTCCTACTGCCCTTTAAGATTTAGTATATTTCATCTATATATCCTCTTATAAAGAAAATGGCTTTAGAGCCCTCCTAAGACACTAACGTCACTAGCATTCTTTAGAAACCCAGTAACTAAAATATAGTACCGCCCTTATTTAAAGTGGTGAAGCAATACAAACCGCGAGGTAAATGGACATTATATTGGCTTGCTTCATCTACCAGTTTTATATACCGTTAATGTAATAAGCAGAAGACGGCGAAGCTTATAGCTACACGCTATAATCAATAGAATAACCTTTGCTGTAATGCTTATTACGGTTAGCTTCTCTTAAAGAAGCAATAAGGTCTGTAATGCCCCAGAGCTAATAAGATATATTAAAACCTAACCGACTTAAGAGGGAATTGCTATTGATTTAGTCTGATTCTAAGGGGTATATTATAGGGGATTTTTGTATCTGGTGCAAATAAATGGAGATAAACGCTTGTCACCTATATAAAATAGACACTGGCGAGGGTTATATTCTAAAGGGAATAAATAAGGCGTTATTAAGGAGATAGTAATGACAATACGTTTCCCTTGTAATATATACTAGCAGAGGGGGAGTTTATGTATACTAGATCTAGTTCTGGGAACTAAAACCTGTTTTTAGGAAATAGGCTAATTAACCACTATAAAAAGAGGTTAACTGTATCCGTATTTAGCATATTAGATTTAGCTCGTTTTAGGACTAGTAATTATTCGTTAGCGTTCTTAGGCGCCCCTTTAGCCTCGCTATATAAGAGCTCCGCTGTATTGGAGCCTTATATGTTACGGAACAAACTAAAACCAATAAGTATAACTAGTTATAGACCAGAAAACGCTACCTACCTATTATAGCTTAGTATTTGACTAAGCCCTGCGAAGCCTTAGTCTAAACCGCGTTGGGTTAGTTTGACTTTTTTATACCTAATCTTTAATCCTCGTGTTTGCTTACACCTTGCTTTCTTCCTTATACTTTTCTCCCTGGTTATTTCCTTATTGTAAGACACCATTAACGTGTTTTTAACCTCCCTGCACTTATCTGCTATTATACCATCCTTATATACTAGTATCTTTAATCTACTCTTCCCGCCTACCTACCTGCCTGCCACGTCAGCCCTCCTAATATAGCTTTTGGTGCATTTGCCCATAATGGCAAATCTCTCTAGATTAGGGATAATTAAAAAAAAACCTATTAGAGAAGGACTAAATAACTTTCGCAATTTATTTAACTTGGTTTATTAGGATCTAGATATCTCTAGCTCTTTAGACTTGTTACACTAGATAGGTGATAAAGGTAATTGCTAATATACCTGTTATAAATTTCTATCTAACGCTTATAGAACTAAAGAATATTTTGCTTGATCTAATACTAGCTCTGTAGGGCCTTTATGCTTCTCATTTATTGCCATTTAACGGCGGTAATAAAAGCCTTTTTGTTAATCTATCGAGACTTAATTTAGTGGTTGGTTCTGATAATTTTAATATTAAGCGGTTCCTGCCTCTTCTAAATACAATCCTCCGCATTAAATCTAACGAGGTTATTTAGGAAAAAGTATATACTACTATTATAGAGTCTACCCCCCCCCGCCCTAACTGCTGCTACTCTACGTTTAAACCCCGTATCTACGTAATATAAGTAGCTTTACTAACTCGTCTAAACGCAGGGAATACGTAGATTATATTCTAAAGGAGGAGCTAGGCCCTCTTTACATAGGGATTCCTGGCTTATATAAAGCATTCTTTAGGGGAGTAGAAGGTCTTAAAGAGGCAAGCGCTACCATTTTTAAGAAATGCAAGGAAGGGGATAATCCACTATACGCTAAGGGCGGCTAGCGTAACTGGCCTAAAAGCGCAAAGCAAGATAATATCCTGGTGTGGTTTAATAACCTAATTAAATCATTTTTAGGCTTTATAGAGGAGTATAGGTCCGCCTTAAAGACATAATAAATGCTTATTGTATATACTAAGCAGCCCTTGCAAGGGTCTATAGCAAAGTGAAAGCTAGATATTAGTTTTATAGATAATCTAATAGCTAGCGAAAGCTCTTAATGCTATTGGTTGTATATACTTATACTAGGAGAGCTAAAAAGTAATCTAAACACTAATATAGCCTTACAGGCATGGTTTAATTTGGGAAAATATATAAGAGAAGTCTTCGCCGCTTAGAACACTTGTCGCTTTGTCTTAAGCTTTACCCTCTATAAATCTATTATGCGGCTATGGGAGTATAACTGGGTAGGAGGCATCGCATTATTACCATTTAATATTAATAAAGACGGACTACAATTTACCTTGGCGATATTAGGGTTTCTCTTAATAAATAAAGAGCAGCTTGGGTTTAACCCTACTATTTTAACATTAGATAGCAAACGATATATTAAGGTTGTGCGCAACGATTAGACTAAATATCTTATCCTTAATGAACTTATAAAGCGGGCACCCTATATTGTTGGTTAGGCGATAACTTGCTAGAAAGCGCACTATAAGGGTGACACCTTTAAGGTACCTCTTGTTATTAAAGACTTGTAGCAGTACCTAGAGCGCAAGGAAGAAGGCGAACTGCTGCGTAAGGCAGTAGAGAAAGGAGTAATTAATATAGCCAGGTACTATCACCATAGGACTATTTATATAGGTGGACAAGATAATAACATCTTTAATATCTATAAGGGGTTGGATATTACTAAAGCGATAAACTACAAGCCTAAAAGCCTAATGGTGCCTTTAAGCGTAGCTAGAGTGCAAGGCAGTGTAAGGAAAGGCTAAAGTATTAATAGAAAGAGGTTGTCTAGCTATACTAACGCCCTATTACCGCCTAATAAGCGCCTATGTTTAAGCTCTCCAATTAAGCGCCCTATTATGCAGAATTGGGTGCATTGACGCGTTATTACCTGTGACTATAGAAAGGCTCTTTATAAGGCAAGCTCTCCGGCTGCAATGCTTGCTGCGCTAAAGGGTAGTATTGAAGGATATAAGTCTTTATATACGCAGGCTGGCATCCTCTAATATGACATTTTAATAGGCAACCTCTTGATAAACAAGGAAGACGACAATCCCTTTTAGAAGTCATTCTTAATCAATCTTGATCTCGCGATTAAAGAGAAGCGAGAAGGACCCTTAGGAGCATAGGGTAAGACCAGCATAAGAGTGTTTATAGCTATAGGAGTGCTTCTAGGCAAGAAACACTTCTTTAGGTATAATTTAGAGTCGTTCTTTTGGGTGCTTTTCTAGATATGTATTTATTATAAGGGTCTAAATAAGGAGCGCAAGCCTATCCCAAGGTTTAAAAAGTGGAATTATATAAACACTGAAGAGCTAGCTAAGTTAAAAAAAGGAGAGGTAGCTTATAAAGGTGATTTTATTAAAATAGCGGAGGAGTACTTTACGCCGTACTATTAGTTATTAGTCCCCTGGGTTAATAGGCTTTGGAAAGTAGTATTTCCAAATAGTAGAAGGTGGGAAAAGGATAATCTAGAGCTATATTCTAGGATAAAGAAGATACTTTAGCAAGCATAGAAGGATCCAAAGGTGTTAGTAAAGTAGATAAAATAATATTTTATTGTCCTATACTCTTCCACAGCACGACTAAAGATTTGGGCGGCTAAGGCTAGGTAGCAGCCTTGGTTAAAACGCATGTAAAATAGCGTAGGGCGAGTTACTAGGGCTAAATAAACCTAGGAAAGCGGATAACCTAATCTTCCGCTAGATTATTAGGTCCCTACACCCTACTATTTTATATAGGCTTTATGTTTCTATAAAACATATAATCCACTCCCTAGCCTATTAGAAGCCACCTTATGCCGCTTAAATAGAGGCTGTAGGAGAATTAATCCCTTTTTCTAACTAATCCCCTACCTAAATAAGTCCCCTACTTAAACAAATCCCCTATAGGAGCTAATGCCTATATATTTCGCCGCTCTATAGGAACTAATCCCCTACTCTTAATAATCCCCTACGGGATCCGATCCCCTACTTTAACAAATCCCCTACTCCCCTACGGGATTTACTCCCCTACGGTAACAAATCCCCTGCGGTAATAAATCCCCTGCGCTAATAAATCCCCTATAGGTGCCAATGCCCACGTATTCTACTGCCCTACGGGAACTAATTCCCTACGGCTTATATTCCCGTATGGCTTTTACTCCCCTACGGGAGCCTATAGCCACGTTTTCCTCTCCCCTATAGGAACCAATGCCCTGTGGCTTCTGTTCTCCTATAGGAACCAATGCCCTGCGGCTTCTGTTCTCCTATTTTTAGATCTACTATAGAATAAATCCCCTATAAATTCCGTTCCTATATATAGTAACCGTATCTTCTACTGCCCTATAAGAACTATACCCTATAGCTCCTACTCCTATACGGCTTTTACTGCCGTATAGGAACTAATGGCGATTTCTTTCGCTTCCCTATAGAAACTAATCTTGTACAGCTTACGGTTCTCTGCAGGGATTATTACCTACTTTCTTTATTGCCTTATAGCTTTTAATTCCTTATAGGAACTAACGCTTATATCTTCCACTCCCCTATGGGAACTAATGCCCTATAGCTTCTATTCTCCTGTTCCTAGATCTATAAGCAATTCGCCCGCGCTATAGCCTACTATATAGGCCTTATTGTTACAGGAGCAAGCAAGTAATTTCAAGAAAGCAATAAGTAATAATATTACCAGCTACGAGATCTATAAGACATTTAATGCTATATATATATAAGCAAATCTATATATATAAGTTCATATTCTTAACTAATCTAGCACCTTTAAAGTCACTTTTAAAATCTTTATTTAACGTAAGAGCCTTGTCTAAATGCTTATATGTAAGTTTCTCCCCCTTACTTTTAGCCAAGCCGTAGCCAATTTGTATAGTGTTCTTAATCTAACACAGTATATTAGCACTAGGCTTAAAACTTTTACTTAAATATTGCCTTACCTATCTTCCGTTTAATTAATGGTCTAAAAGCCGCTCTATATCCCTTCTAGAGATATTAGCAGCAGCATTAGCTTACTTTAGGAAGTTTTTCCATACCTACTCTCTTACCAGTTTTTTTAGCTTGTTATATCTAAGTGTAAGATATATTCTGCTCTGTATAGCTGTATTAAATACGGTAATCCTATTTGTCGTAAGAAATATAATACCTTAAAAATACTCCATCTATTGTAGAAAGACGGATACTAGGCTATTACGTTAAATATTATTTAAAGTTCTTTCTATAAGAAAGACATCAGCCTCGTCTAGAAGAAGGATAGCGCTCTAATAGTAAACGTTTTTAACTATTAGAGCCAGGTTTTATTCTAAATAGGCTAGATCTATATTAAGGTCTCCTATATAAGCCTTCTTATAGTCAGACTGGTATATAAATACACTTATAAGGGGGAACAAACTATATAGAGGGGTCTCCTCTAAGATTTAGCAAGTGCTTTAGCTGTTAATATCTTTCCCACCCCAGGTAGGCCACTAAAACGGTCAGCCTTTAAAACAGCTAATGCCTTGCTAGAAAACTTACTATAGTAAAAAAACTAGGCCTTTCCCCTTCCCTTTAATTATATTATTAAACTTTGATTTCCTGGACCCAGACTAGTAGCTCTTTATAAGTCCTTAAAGCATTATTTTCTTGTCCTTATTAATTACAAGTGACTTAAATACTAAGGCATTCCAATTAATGTCCTTAATATTGGCGACGGCAAATTCACCTATTAATGCTTATATTAGTACATCGCTGGCTCTAGAAAAAGAGTATAGAAAGCCTAACCCCATTTTTTATCTACCAAACTAAAGGCTAGGGCTGTTGGTGGATAGATTAGGTACTTATTATCTCCTATCTCCTTAGGAACTAAACCCTAATTCTTTACATCGCCTTGCTAATTAGTCCCTTAATCGTATACGCCAATTCCGTATATATCTGTAGCAATTGGTTGCTTGCCATAGTTAGGATTCTAATAATAAAATGCTATTACGTCCACTATAATGCGGCCACTTATAGAAAATCTTAACGGGCTATCTTTGGTCTAGAAAAACGCGATCCCTTTATATTTATAGTGGTTAATGCCTCTTAAAGACACGAACTTCCGGCCATTACTAATAAGATCCTACTTTATCTTGGCTTGCCTCTCATAATGCTCCAGCGGAAATACCTTAAGAGACGTAATTTTTATAGTTAAACGGAATTCTAGAATAGAGAGGGTGGTTTTTACCTTGCTAAACGCCTTCCCATTATAGCTAAAATAGTAACAGTTAAGTTCGAAGCTCTTTTCGCTAAAAAGTAAGGTTTTAAAGTTGCCTAAATTATATATAAGGCATCTTGGTTAATCCAAGCCTTCGCAAATTATAAGGACGTGCGTATTTAGTTTAAATAAGGCCCAAAGGAAATTAAAATTAATTTCACTATAGTCTAGAAGCAGCAGGAGACTATTGGTTATAGGCGCGAAATAGTCTTTAAGAAATCTTAGTAACCCCTAAAGGTACTTAGCACTAATTAAGTTGGGAAAAAGACTCTCCTAGTATGTTTTTAACTGGGGTAGGAAATTAAACATAAGGTTTATAGAAATCTAGAAGTTAAATTAGAATTAGCTATATCTATATAAAGGTCTACTTATTATAGGCTTGTTTTCCCAAAGGGAGATAGCTTATACGCCGTTTAGTACTACCTATAAGGCGTCTCTTACTTCTCCTAAATTTATGCTTAGGTATGTGCTGTAGTCTTTCTTGTCCTTTTCTAGCTTAAAGTTAGTATCTAAGTTGACATATTTAAAGGCACCTAAGAGATAGACCAAATTTCTTCCTAAGGACACAAATATACTAATTATGTATATTACGCTCACTTAACGTATCTGGCGAAGTCTCTATAGTCTTATACTGGCAGCTTTGTTTGTCCTAGCTATAGTAGATACTATATTAGCGTATTTCTAAGTGTGTTTTGGGGATTTTGTAAGTATACATCTTATTTAACACCTTAACTTCAACCTTAGAACCTCTTACTTTGGGTATCTCTTTAACCCCTAAACTTATAGGGGGAGGTAGAGGAGGTGGAGGAGGTAGAGAAGGTTAGACCACCTAGAGTATTTTTAACACAGTTATAAGCGTTTAAGAGAGAAGAAGCTACGCTGGTTGCTTATAATATAGATACGTTTGGCTTAGGCTACCAGGGGGGGTATTTATGCTATTACAAGGCAGTAAAGGCGCTAGCGTAACGGGCTTAGATACAACTAGCATTACTACTCTATAAAGCTTTAGTAACGTGACACTAATCTAAAAAAGGAGCTAAGTAGAAAGAGGAGCTAGATGGTATTGTTTTTTAGGCCGGATCCGCCCTTTTCTTATATAACATAAGTTATGCTACGGGTGTATCTGCACCCCTCTTCTAGTAATAGACTACCCTCCCTAATTAATCCTAGCGGACTTTAGTTAAGACACGTTAATATTGTCTCCGTCGTAGTAAATAAAGCTATAGTGTACATGCTTGCTATACCTATAGAAATAGTCCCCTAGCTTATATACGGGATTTTAACTCCAGCACTAGAGCGAGTTTAAAAAAAGATATTGCCTAAAGTATAGAAGTGCTCTAATTAACATATAGGAGATAGGCAATGTCTTAGGTTAAATTAAAGATATAAGTACAGAATTGGTGCCAGTAATGCTAGCTAGATTATAGTAAGCGATCTAGCTGTACATTGTTTAGCTAGGGGAAGTGGTATATAATTGGGTTAACTGGTCTTGTCTTATCTTGTCTTATCTTGTCTTATCTTGTCTCTTTCTTCCTATCTCTTTTTATCTCGCTCTTTCTCGTCCTAGCTCTCTTTATCCTTCTTTTTATTCTTAGTTAAACTTCTAATAGTGTTAAATAACTGGTTTTACAAGCTTCTTGAGAAAAAAAGAAAGATGTTTAATGCTAATACGTATCTATTACCCTTCTATTAGAACGACGCGTTCAAATCATGCCTTAAGGTGCTGTGAGAAAACGCAATATCCTTGAGGAAATGTTCAAAGGCGCGACGAAGTGTAAGGCTACGTGCACGCACTCTATTAATAGACGTTTTCATCGGCTTAAGTCCTAAAGTATTCCTCCTATACACTTTAGCAGCGCCTATCTCGAGGCTAGTAATGGTATTGGTAAAAAACCTCCTCTAAGAGCTTTGAAAATGGTAGGAGAATCGCCCCTACCCCCGTGGTTTTATAGTTGCTGCTAGTACACTTTACAAGGCTAATTTGATTAGTATATTAATTCCTTTACCTCTAAAACATCTATCTTTAGAGGTGGATCCCTCTACTGGTATAAAAGAGCCTTATATTTTAAATGAATTATTAATAAATATTATTAGAGGAACCCCTAATATTAGCCTAAGACTCTTAGTTATTAGAGAGGAATTCTAAAGCTTTAATCCTTTAGGATACTGATTGAACGCTTAGTATATAAGTCTTAGGTATTTGCTAATTGGTTACTTATATCTCCTAGAGCAAGATTTATTATAAAAGAAAAGTATAATCTTATCTAATAATCCTAAAACCAACGGTTGGATACCTTGTTCCCTAAATTTAATATATAAATACTTATCTAAGACAGACGCCTCTTTTAAGAGTCCTTTAAGCGCCATTATACTAGTGTATTATTAAGTTACAGATAAACCATTATTAAAGCGTCCCTAGTTGGAATTATAGTAAACTTTAGGTCTGTAAAATAACCTTTAATAAGATGTCGCATCTATAGTTAATATTAAACAGGAAATCTAATATTGCTAGGGGAGGGCCAGTACTTTTCTTTCTCATTTATAAGGCACTATATAATTGAAAATCTCCCCAAGCCATTTTGTACCGGGATACAGACGAGCAATTTATAGAGAAAGGAAAAGGAGAGAGGAGGACTAGTAGTTATAAATTGCCTGTCTATATACATACTAAAAAAGGACAATAAGGACGCTCTTATTGTACTTAGGATTAGTTACGGTTATAGATAGAACATCTTTAATTTATTTGGTTTAGGGGACCTAGATACTCTAGAGCTTTTGGAAAATACTATAGAAGAAGCTAGAGATTAACTCTTATCTATAAATAAATGGCATATATTGCTTTAGGTTACTACTTATTACTACCTCTTCTCTAACTTAATCTATACCCTTATTATATAATATTTATACCCAGTAAGAACCTCTCTTATTACTTATCTATTTTTTATACCTAAAGCTTTAACCAGCTTCCCTTTGCTATCTTTAATATTGTATAATCCGCCTTTAAATGTTATAGTTATATCCTCCGTTATCTTAAATATATAACCTCCGATCGTCTCCTATTCCCTACTAAGCGCCTTATCCCTGGCCTTAGCGGACATGATCTATATAGCTAAAAGTATAACCGCGCAAGTTAGCAGGACTGGTGGCTATAAAGGAGAGGTGTTCTATAGACGTAAAATATTGAGTAAATATTGTCTTTTGTAAAGCGTTTTTAATCACGGATAGCCGTTTAAGGAGAAATAGCAGCTGATTTAGGAATTTGTTTTAGAATAAAAGGCTATAAAGCATATATGCATTAAAGCACAACTATTATAAAAGATGTAAGTAATTAGGCATATACTGCGCGGAATAGCTAAGCTAATATTTACCTTAATAGCAAGAATAGAATTGCTAGATAACTGTAAGAGGCAGAACATAAGAAACATAAAAAGAGGTAGATTATAGGCTTAAATAGAGAGCAGCTTTATGGAACTGCGCTGCAAATAATTAGTAAAGTAGGGTTGAAGGAAATTTATAAGGGAAAATAGAGGTATTACTGCAGTTAATAGGTTTATAGCTGCTTAGTCATTAGTGCCCAATAGGAAAACTTATATAAAAGAATTGCTAAGCGGCTATCTCTTGGGCTAAGCTGTGGCCGGATTTGCCCTGCCCTACCATTAAAGCTTTCTAGCGTAGAATATTATGTGTATAATTAGGCCACCAGCCAAACAACGGGTAAGGCGTCTACTATAATACGTATTTCAGCTGTGCATTGGAGTTACCGGATATATAGCCCCTCCGCTAACTAAAATATTTTATAAGGATTGGATTCTTATGGCTTATTCTTATTTATAAGGCAAATTAACTGCAGCCAGTTTATGCGCCTTTACGTTATATACATAAGTTAATTAATTATTAATGCCCAACTTTATATTATTCGGACTACCGTTTGGTTTTAGCTGTGTTATATAATTTAAATTAGCTGGCCAGGTTATAAATATAATTTCAGCCTTATATTCTCTATAGCTAGCCTATAACTAGACTAGCGCAAATAACAAACGCTAGAGAAAATATATTGCTGTTTACACTAACTAGATCCGGATAATATAGGGTTAGTGTATCTACTATAAATACTAATCCTATTTAAGAATAGCGTCTAAAATCTAGGGTAAATAATAGATTAGTTAGCCAGACACCAGGATTTTGCCGCCCCTTTAAAGCCCTTACTATTTTAACACTATAGACCTTATTATAGTGCCACCCCCTAGCTGCAGCTGTGAGAATCTTATCGGCTAGGGAATTTTGGGCATTGTATATCGCGACAAACTTTAAAACGAGGTTATTAAAGCTCTAAACGACGCGAATTCTCAACGCTTTATTAAAGTTGAAAAGGAGATCTATAAGAGACTCGGTTAACATAATAGACTCTTGCAATACTATAGCAGCGAACTTTTCTGGAAGGATAACCGTACGGCAATATGTCTAGAATACGCTCTAAACGGCTAGCTCTACGGGTTTCTTTAGGATAGAAGTAATGACGTTAATTAAACTTTATAAATGCGTTAAATTTTATAGCTTGCAGATATTCTTAAATATATTCACTCCAGAGGTGTTATACACGGTAATATTTCGTGCCATAATATTCTCTTAGATAAACATTTAAACGTAAAGCTAATTAACTTTGCTAGTTTATTAATTAATAGATCTCCTCTTCTTGCTTTATACTTAGTTTAAGCCCAACCTCCATATCTAAGCACGCCTTAGAAGGACGAAAATTTTGCCTTTAGATCGGCTTGTTATTATATCTTAATATATTATATTGCCTTTCACGAACTTTCTAACAATGATGTGGAGGATCGTTATAAACAAGGAATATTTCCCAAATTAAAGTCCCTAGGGGCGTTTAAAGTCATTATTAGAGGCTATTAGAATGGCAAATATAACTACATAAATGGTATTATTAAAGAAATAGGTAAGTAAGGTATGTTTATAAAACTAGGAGTTTTAACTATTTAAACTTATTTGTAGGTTTAAGGAATCTATCCCTAGTAATAGCGCCGCGGTATTTCCTCTACACTCTTAAGGCTTTCCTTTTAACGTTTATAAAATCTCGTCTTTGGCTTAAAAATCTAAAGGCTTCTCTATTTAGATTTATACTTTACCCATTTCTTAGGCGTTATTGGCGTTAATATAATAAAGGTAAGTTTATACTTTATAAGTCCATTAGTCTTACTATCCTTATATATAGTGTAATATACTAACCATCCTTTATTTAGGATATGCTAGACAATCTCTGGTTATTAGCAAGCTCCTAAACTATGCCGTACTTTATATTATAGGTGTTAGGTTAGGACACGCTTACCTACCTTATATAATAGCGCTAGGGTAGGGGATAATGTAATTTATCTTTAAGGAATATCTTAGTCTCTTTTAGCACTTTTTATATTAGACGGTAATCTTAGTAGATTAGCACATCTTAAGTATAGAGAAGTTTATAATTTAACAAAATATTTTAAGTGTATTAATAGTAAAAGAGGATTTGTAATATAAATAAATAGGTGCTGTAATGCCCAGTAATATAATAAGTCTCACAACTTATAAGGCTCTGTTTTGATTAAATATACATAACATAGATAAGTTAGTAGCGAAATTTGGATAAAAATGGCTGTATACAGCAACACCGCCTTAAGAAAATGCACTTAAATAATTGGACCACTAAATGCAAACCCTAGCTTCCTATTTCTGTAGGACCAACTGAAACATAAGAATATGCCTATGCTACTAGCCCTATCTCTTCTACACGGCAACCCTGCCCTTCACTTTCGCAACTTTAGAAAAAGAGTGCACCTATAATAATCTAGCTTTAGCTTACTAAACGCGTCTTTAGTAAGACTTAAGGGTATCTTTAGAATTTGAAAGCCCGCTTTTATAAACCTAGGTGGGCTTCTAAGCCACCTTATATTTGCGCCCTAACTTAGTTATTCTTTCCCCTAGAATATTATCGATCTCCTATTTATTATCCAAGCTTATTTTATTAATTTTGTCTTTTTTAGTCCGGGTATAACGCTTTATAGTAGGCTCTGGGTTTAAAATGTCGCTTTAGTTGTTAGTAACGCCACCACTATTACCGTCCTCGTCTTTATTGTAAGTACGATTGCTAGCCTCGTTATAAGACGGTTTAATACTGTGGAGAAGGGTAGGTTCCTAAAGCAAAGGGCTAGTGAGTTATAGAGTGGATACCACTTACTAGTCAACTTGCGGGTATTAAGAGTTGAGGTTAAGAATAGGAGGGATAGGGGGGCTAGAAGACAAGTCTTTATAATAGGTGGGTGGCCTTTATTGCTTCTAGGGATGTAGACTATTACTACCCTTGCCGCCCTCGCTATCCCCACTACTCTCTTTAGTAGGGTTGTTAGAATTATAACTATTATTAGCCCCATCTTCTAGTGGTCTAGTATTGTGAGGAGATATATAGTGCTAGGGGGAGGAGCTAGTGGGCTACGCAGTAGAGACCGCTCGCTCCTTAATACCGTTACCGTCGTTAAGGCCAAGGGTGGGAGAGCTAGAAGGCGTGGTTCTCTAAGAAGTAGGTAACCTTTGTTACTTCCTAGGTTATACACTCTCACCGCTCTTACTAATAGAAGTATTAAAGATATAATTAATACTGTTTGGTTAATTGAGCTAATTAAACCTCCGCTTTTTTAACTTCTTGGCTCCTAAAGACTCTTAACTAGCAGCTACTAATGTTTTAAGCTCCTGCCTAAACTGCGGAGCAGTTCTAATGCGATACCCCTTAGCTGAATTATCCGTTTGATTGCCATCTAGCGTTAAAGGTATAGTACGGTTATGTGTAGGTGTGCGTATCTCCTCTTCTAGCGCTTCTAACAAAGGCAGCTCCTTATTATCTTTATTGTCCTTATTACTGCCGTTATTTCCGTTATCTACTAATTGTTAAATAAGGCCATTATAAATTAAAAAGGGAAGCGTATACCTAATCTATAAGGTATTGGTCGATTATCGGCTTTGTTAGCTTTGTTATTAGCGTTACTAGCTTTATTGCCCTTAGCTTCTAAGTCCAGATCAACTATATTATCTTTAATAACTATTAGATTTTCTGTTGGTCGTTAAATATATATATTTACAACTACTAGGGGAATAGGGAAAGTATAGTGGGGTAATTATAGGGGATAATTACCTTAACTTCCTTCAGAGACTTAACTGTTATTTTTATCCCTATAGGAATCTTTCTTGTTGTCCTTGTTATCCTTATTATCCTTGTAATAGTTCTTATAAGCTTTCTTGTAATTATATATAGGGTCTGCAGGCGCTTTATTAGACGGAATCTCCAAAATTAAGGCCCTAGGTGGAATAATATGCCATTAAGTGCCTAAGCTTTTAATGCTTCTTGGCTTTTTGGGGGGAAAAAAGGTACTCCCCTATTTCTCCTTTTAGGTTTGCTGCTCGTGCTTTTCTTAAGGGCTGTAATTATATAATACTAAAAAGCCCTTGGTTTTTTAGGGGGTGTAGTATAGAAATTGATATTATTAAATAAAATTTCTAAATAAAAGTGAAGGGGTTAAGAAGATACTACTATTGCTACCACTATTGTTATTAGAGTTGTTATTGCTTTGTGTCTTTCTAATAGCCCTAAAGGACGGGTTACACTAGGCTTTTAAGTCTATGCTAGTCTCCTTTTTACTACTAGCTTATATCTGCAGTATCTACACTAAAATAACCCTACTAGCTTAATAGTAAATTAAAATATATAATCTATGCTCTATTAGCAATTACTATTTGTAACGTATAAAGATTTGTATAGGCTTAAACTATTACAAGATTAACGCCTATTAGAAAACTATAATTAAGACCCAACTAACTAAGCTAGCATATTCTGCCTCTAATAAGGGCATCGCACTAAGCCTCCCTATTAAAGAGGTTAGTAGCGAAGTGCCTCCTTTACCCTTATTCCTTAGAGTTAGGGCTAGCGCTAATATATCCATTTTCCACCCTAATATGCCAGCGAGCTAGATCCTCCGCGCTAGATCCTCCGCAAGACCATAATTCCTAGTGTTAGATAGGTAAAGGGCGTGCTGTAATTCTACTATGAGCATTAAAAAACACTTTAAGTAATAAGGGTATTTTTAAATCTCTCCCCTAGATCTAAGGAACTTCCTTAGTTATACTCTACGGAGCTTATAGCCGCTGCTTAACCTCCTAAATATGCATAAAAGCCTCGCTTTCACCCTTGCCTACAGCCGGATGTTATAAATAACATAAGGGGGCAGATAGCGCGAGTAGATTAGGTAATTACGCTTATATCCATCTCGGCCCTTTTAGCTAATGTAGCTACCGTATAAAGTCCGTCTCCGTTAGGAGATTAAATGCGCGAATTTTTCTCCAGTATTCGTCAGCTAAGAGTAGGATTATAATACTAGCTCCACTAGAAGCCAGGCTATGCTACTAGATAGGCTATTTACCCCCAAATTCCGCCTTGCAAGTCTTAGATCTATGTAAAGGATATTTCTATATAACCTATACCTCCTCAGCTAAATAGGGGGCTGGATTAGACTAAAGCCTAGTAGCTTCTCCAATTGTAATATAATCCTCTAATTGTTAGGGAAAAGTAAGGTCTAGGTCTAGGTTAAAAAGGCGCTAAGAAGGGTAAAGGCTTCCAGCTTTTAGTGGCGCAGCTTTAACCAAGCTAAGTAACTGGCATTAGCCTATGGTTTTGCTAAGGATCCACTTTGGCGTCCGGCTTCGCCTTTATTGTGACACTGCAATGCGATACTGCCTAACGTGTCCTGTAGCTCGCAGTAGCTGTAACCCATGTAATCTATTACTAGGCGGTTCTCGGCACAGCCTTATAGCCATTTATAGCTGTTCCGACAGGGATTGAGTTGTATATTATAGTCACGCCCAAGACACTGCTAGAGGCGGAAGTAAAGAAGAGGATAAACGGAAATGTTATTCTGGTGCACTAATCGGTAGGGGACGTGGGCAGGAGGAGAGGAGAGAGGAGAGAAGAAAGGAGGAATATAATAGGACTAAAGCATGCGTTAATACTAGGAGAGAGTATAAATGTGTCCTATAAAAGGGGCCGAAGAGTTACAGCGCTAGGTGATCGTTAGTATGAAACATGCGGAGATTAGGGAAGATAGGCAGAGCACCTATATAGACGCTAAGGGGATGGAAAATGCCTTACGGCTAACAGCTAGAGTCTAAGGTGGCACGGTAGCGGGAAAGAAAAGAGGAGATAGAGCATAAGGGCAAAAGCAGCGAGGGAGAAGGCCTTTTATAGTCGAGGTTGAGGTTAGGTCTTAGCCAAACTAGGGTGGGAAAGCGAGCGCGCCTTGCCTATAAAGGAACCTCCATTTCCTAATGCTTGGTCTCCATTTTATTTTTTACTTAATATTATTAAAAATAAAACGGGACTTTAGCCTTATACTTTATTAGGTAGACTTTGCTTATTTTATTAACTTTATCTTAGAAAGTAACGAAATATCTTAATCTATTATAGCTAGCTACTTTTATAGGTCCCTTAATATTAGAGAATATAATTTTATAAGGCTTAGTATTATGGTTAATAAGAGAGTCCTAATATATAATATTATACATTCTACCATGTAGGCAGGCTTTATAGGTATAGTTATAAAGGTCTAGTAAGTAAGTAAGGTCTATCCCTTTTAACATTCTTTAGAGCTTTTATAAGTTCTAGGGGCTAATATAACTAAGCCTTTTATGCTATAACCTCTTAGCTGGGTTTTGTGAGCTGCTATATAATATATAGCTGGTTTAATAGCTAACTGCAAAGGCTATAAGCCCTTCTTAATAGTTAGCCCAAGTGTGGAGAAAGAAGAGGCCGGATTTATAAAACGCGTAAGCTATAAGCTCTAAATTATAGAGAAAATCGCATCTAAGGTTAGATAGATAAAGATAAACTTAATTATTAGTAAGCTGTAAGCTAGATACTAGGTTAGCTTATAAATTAGGGATATAAAGGATATTAATAAGAATAAGCTCTCTCTTAACTCCTAAAACTATAAGTCTTAGGTATATATCTCCCTTTTCTATTAACTAGAGATACATTTCTCTAATTCCGGAGATAATAATCTTCCTATTAGCTTGAAGATCTTAATAGGTAATAAATAGCTCTTTTAACTAAAATATATACTAAGTACACCTAGTATTAATAATAATTGTAAAGGAGAGGTTAATATTTAGTTTGGCTATAAAATATAGTTGTCTAGCAAGCTTAGAGGCGTAGGAGTAAAGAGAAATATAAATAATATAGGGAACCCGCCACTAATAGGCAATAAGGCATAGTTGGCGAAGTAGGTTATATATAAAGTAGTATAAGTTCTTCTATAGATTGTATATATAGGCTAATAGTTTCTATACTAATAGTAAAGGTTAAAGGGCGAGCTGTATAAGCAGTAAAAGACTATAAAAGAAGAATAGCACGCCGGCTATAAAGAGTCCGAAGGGAATAAATAAGAGATAATACAAGAGTAAATAGATTTGTGGTGAAGAATATCTAATATAATTAGAAATACGGGAGTTTCGGCTATAATTATTAAGGTACAATTATAGTCTAGTTAGCTTACTATAGAGTTAAAGCTTTTATAACTACCTTATTTATTGCTAGACTATAGTTAACTAAATAGCCATTCCTATATATTGTCTTAACTTAGTAGGAGGCTTACCATTTATTATTATCGCTAATAGTGCTGTAGGTAATAATGCAGATCCTAATAAGGAGTTTTTTAATAGGCTCTTTATTATTTTCTAAAGTCCCTTCTATAAGTAGAGCGCGTATCTATCTCTATAGCTTTTTTAGGGTTCTCCTTTTGCTAGATTTCCTTTAAGTGGGGTTAAAGGATCTAGTATCTATCTTCCTAGTAGCTAGCGCGTTTGCATGGCCTACAATATAGTCTATTATATTGTTATTGGCCTTGCTAATCGTAATGCTGCTAGTAGTAAGAAGCTTAATTTATATATGCTTAGAAGGCTACTAGTTAACTTTAGAGTATAAGTTGCTCTTGTATATAGGCAAGGCCCTAAACCTTTAAGAGAGTAAGTGTCTCGTTAGTAAGGAAGTATATAAGGTAGAATAATTCTTACTAGCCGTTAAAAGTAGGACCAAGACTATTAATAAACTTAGAAAGTAAGTCTATTCGGTCTATAGTATAGTTTTAGGCCTTAAGGTCTAAGTATATCTCCTTTGTCGGGAATGAGGCAAGCGGCTCCTCGCCCTCCCTCATTCTAATAATTATAAGCTTTTAACCAACATCACTGTAACCTACTCAAGTAGTCGTTATTGATGAGTCACCCTATATAACTAATACTAATTAGTGGTTGAATACATAGTTAACTATAAAGCAGCTAGGTTTTTAAATAGAAGAGACAGTCTCGTGTAGGGGTGCTATATGCGCTCATATGGAATGGATCCCAGCGATACTGTACTACTTTAGACTTGCGGAAAACTAGTAATAGAAGTGTTACTAAGTACTAGGAGATACCAAGTTACGTCCATTATATAGAATAACCGTGTTTACAAAGATTTAGTTAAGTACTTTAGGTTAAAAGTGTTACTAAACCTAAGGTCCTAAGTTAATGTCTAAAATGCGTCAAACAACTACCTTAATCCCTTTAGTATACCTTCGCAGACTATAGGATTACAATTACTACCCAACTACACCTATTATAGCGTTGACCTACCCAAAGAAGTATAAGAAAGATATTGACCTAAAGATATAAAATAAAGCCATAATTAACCCTATAAACGCTGAGTAATAGGACCTAAACAGATTCCTATTACACTGTATGGTATACTATAAAGATAGCGAATACGACGATACTATGCTATAGTATTGTATAAAGGAGGACTTTGTTAGATAGATAAAGGAAATATAGGTTTCTATAAATAAGGATATTATATAGGACTTCTGTAACTTCCTTTAGGAGTATAGAGTATTTATCCCTATAGATGGGGGAGTTATTAGAGATAATATTTAGGAGTATATTATTAATATAAAAAAAGAGCATAAATAGACTCTGTAGGAGATTAAGTATTAACTATACATTATAAAGAAGCTTAACTTATAATGGAATCTAAGTAATATATCTCTAGAGACAAATCTACCTCCGCCTTTAACTTCTCTATCTCTAATTTAACCCGCAACTTTAACATTAAATACTACACCCTAATAAGAGTAGGTATAGGATCCTATTACTTTATAATTTAATAACCTTTAGACTCTACTAACTAGACCTATATCCCCACTACAGCTTATAATGCAACTCCTACCTCCTCTATCTTAATCTTAAATTGGAGGTATTTTAAAATTGCTTATAGAGTTTACAAAGCTCTATTCGGATTAGGAGAAGAAGTTTAGTGAGGAATTATATAATGTTCTTAATTTAAAATTGCGTATCTTCTATAACTGTTGCTAGAAGGTGGGAATAGAGTCTAATTAATACCATAACGCCTATTTTATTATGCTTAGGGGCCAAGCTAGTACCTTCTATTATAATTGTTTGGTAGGAAAAGGATATAACTTTAACCGCATAATATATAAGTTAAGATGCCACTTTAAAATAGAAGAGAATAAGTAGTAGTATATATTAGAATAGAGAGAGACTACCTTTTTAAGAATTATTGCTATAAACCTAGGTGTTTCTTGGCTTAATTATCTTTAAAAGCTCTTTAATTAACTTTAGATAATCTAGCGTGGTCTATCTAAATTATATTAAGAGGATTTTAACCTATGTGATTAAGTTATTAGCGTATGCTAAGGTGTTAAAGAATGCAACCTTGCCCTTTTTAATTCTGTAAGTACTTATAAAGGGGTATATGCCCAATTAAGATCTTCCGTTGGCACTGCTCTATAATCTTAAGAAGTATAGTAATTTAACGCCTAACTCTAACCTACTTTAATTAACCCGCCTGACCAACATAATTATAACTGGACTAATTAAATATATAGTGGCCATGGTAGGTAATATGGCAGAGGGTATAATTAACAACTATAAGGTAAAGGTAGAGGTCCTTATAAAGGTTTATTTTAAGGTAATTGCTAGAAGAAGTGCTACGTTTATAAGAAACTAAATTACTAGTTAACTAGGCATTCTCTTAATAAGCAAAAGGAGGTATATAATAAGTTTCGCCAGAGTGTAAAAAATGTTAGAAATTATAAGGTTACTATAGCCTACTTTTAAAGCTTCCTGGTTTAATATAAAGGCGTAGAAGATTTTAAGGGTAAGGTTAATAAGGCCAAACAGCTTCTTATAGATATGGAAATTAAGGACTACTTACCTAACTAATACTTTACTAAGTATGGTAAGGTAGATGGTATATAAACCGTTACTATTCTTAATAACTAATCTACGCTCTATTCTATTATAAAGTTAAATATCTTTAATAAGCTAAAGGAGAGCTCCGCGTTCTCCTTTAATAATAGATACTTAGCGAATGTCTTTTATAGTATTATACTAGATACTAGAGCCGTAGGAGTATCTATAGCAGGAGAACCTTAAGTTTGAGCCCTTTAATAACTTAATACCTCTGTTTAGATTAACTAATTAACGGTAGGTTAGCATACGATTTGTTTTAGTAAGGGTACTATAATCTCTCTTAGTATAATTAGAGTCTAAACCCCCTTAGGGTATATTACTTTTTATATTATTCCTTGTCGGAATATATGGACAGAAGTTACGTGGTTACGCGTCGTTGACGTGTCGTCGTCGTGTCTTTGATTAGTTATCCTTATGGTGACTAATCAACCCCCTACTTAGGCACCGCGATCCTTACGATCCTCTGCTTTCGACACCTATTAATAACAAGACAAATCCAGAGATTAATAGGCCATATAAGTGCACTTAGGTGATACCGACATTGATCAATGGTTAACCTCACCGGTTGGCTATAGAGCAACAAGGTTCACTGCCGCCCCAGCAGCTTCGATTGAAAGCAGCATTCCAGTACCTAGTAGCAAAACCAGCACCTAGCAGCTCCGGCAGCACCCAACCCCAGCAGCTTAGAATATACGACAAATACGCAACGCACAAGACATTCTACAGCAGCAAATCAACACCCAGCAGACCTCTTTATTGAGCCTGTCTGCATACCAGCTTAACAGCACCAAACGCCCAACAGCCCTCGGGCAGTACCTCAGCAGCTACCTCAGCAGCTACCTCAGCAGACTATGTGCAGCATACCAGCTTTAATAGCACCCAGCATTACAGCAACCTAATAGCCTCGCGCAGTATCCAATTACCCAATAGCTTTACGCAGTAACCCAGTGTAGCAACACAACTTAGCAGCAAACCAATACCTAGTACGCGTCTTAGCATACAAATCAACATCCAACAGCCTCGTGTAGTACTCCAGCGTCACAGCAACCTAGCAGCCGTTAGCAGCACCCAGCGTCATAGCAACCTAGCAGCATCAGCAGCACCAAAGTACCCAGCTTCGCCAGAAGCAACCAGCTCCAGAAGAGCACCCTATACAAGCTCGACACCCTGCCACGTCGAAATCACGTTAATAACGCGCTCTCCAGCCCCCCTGCTCCTCCGTCAGCATCCGTAGCAGTTACCAGCGCGCCCTTATCTCATGACAATTTCAGCTCTGCTAGACTCTCAAAGTTCTGCTAGTACGCTATTTCTATATTCTCGACACCCTACCACGTCGAAAATCACGTTAACAGCACGCCCCTAAACGCCAGCGTGCCCCTCTACGGCCTTTGCAAGCTACGAATACCACGTTAATAGGGTCTATATATTGGTGGTTTTACGCACAAAGAAAGAACTGCCAGTGTTGGAATATATAGATAGTGGTGACGCCTGCAATCCATCTAACGCTGGCACTATACTGCCATATACAATCGACAAACTAATAGCGCCGCTATGCCTACTATTATAATACTGATCGCGCCGATACGCCTGCGATCTACCAACCGAATGATTGTGCTGATACGCCTACGATCTACCAACCGAATAATTGTGCTAATACGCCTACGATCTACCGACCGAATGATTGTGCCTATATGCCTACAATCTACCGACCGAATGATCGTGCCTATATGCCTGCGATTTACCGACCGACCGATAGACGAGCTCTATGTTTAACCACTATCACCACCCGACGCTTGCACTGTACTGCTACCTGAATCTAACAACTGTCGTGCTAATACGCCTGCGACCTAAACACAACTAGGTAGAGCTTTGCTCCCTAAAATACAACCCCATCGCTGGCACCGTACTGCTAGTATTGGAATACATAGATAGAGGTTACATGGTTATGTGTCTTAGGATAGCTGTTTTACGCACAAAGAAAGAACTGCCAGTGTCGGAATATATGGACAGAAGTTACGTGGTTACGCGTCGTTAACGTGTCGTTGTCGTGTCTTTGATTAGTCATCCTTATGGTGACTAATTAACCCCCTACTTAGGCACCGCGATCCTTATGATCCTCTGCTTTTGACACCTATTAATAACAAGACAAATCCAGAGATTAATAGGCCATATAAGTGCACTTGGGTGATACTGACATTCCTATAAATACCCTATTTCTATTTTACATTAAAGATATAGATAAATTAGGCGTTAAGCTTAATAACCTTAAGAATGTACTTATTTAGGGAGATAATTGGGTGCCTGTTATACGTAAGTAGGGTTACCCTTAGTTGCTCTTTTATTAACTAGAAAAGAGTATTGCCTAAAGCCACCTAACTAAGTTAGAGTTACGTTAACTATACTATTAATTTAGCCACCTATCTATTTATTAATTGCTTAGGGTTCTTTAGCGAGTAGGCTATAAAGTTAAGGTTAAGGCAATTAAGTATCTTATAAAGTACTACTATTACTACTAAATAAACTAGAAGTCCCCTAGCCGATTTAAGTTCACCCTTAAAGATAACTACAACTTTAACTTCTATATTATTATTAACGTTATGTATTTTAGCGGCAAGCTAGTACTTTAAGTTATTAACTTCTTAACCTCCTTCTAAGCTGTACGTTTCTTAAAGGATATATTAGCTAGAAATGTATAGAATACCCTTTAATTATGCTAGATTAATATTTACCTAGGACCCCCTAATTAAATCGTCTATAATATAGAAAAGAACATCTTATCTATAGAGTTTTAATAATAGATAAAGGTAATAGTAATTAAGGTTAAGGAAGTCCCTATTAAGGCATATAATAGTGTTAGAAAAGTGGAGCAATATTACAAGCTATTATACTACGTATATAAGATTATCTCTTTAGAACTAGAGGATGCTAGTAAAGAACTTATCTTGCAAATGGCTATTAAAGCTATTAACGATTCCGCTGGCCTAGATAGACTTATACCTATGTTGCTAGTCTTTAGCACCTACCCTTAAATAACTAATAATTCTCTACTATCTCCCTCTATTGCGTAATGAGCTGAGGCTATTTATAAGGCAATAAAGGAGGTCTGATGTCTCTACGCCATACGCTAGGTTAGCGACGCACTAGGAATAAGAAATAGCCTAAATACCTTAACTACACTTAATCTGCCACTCTAGTCTAAGGTACGCGTATGGCGTAAAAAGGGAAGATAGTTAGGCCCATATTAACTTATTACAATTAATGGTTAAACTTGCACTATTTAGATGCCTTATAGACCTACTTAATTCTATTTAACTATTATTAAGCCTTACTATAAAGATAATAGTTTTAAGCCTTTGTAGGATACCCTAAAAGATATACTAGAGAAGAACTATAATTAATATACTCTAAAAGGCGACTATAATTTTAATATAATTATAGTAGATATACCGCAACTATAACGCAGTAGAGGTCGCCTAAAGGGATTATAAAATTGCTAATACCTTATTAATTTTAAAGAGTAATTTGTTACTACTATTAAGAATAGAGTTAAGTTATTAATGGCCTTTATAACAGCTAAGGAGAAGGCTAACTTTAAGCTTACAAAACAGCTCTAAAAGGAAGGTTATATTATAACTCTAGGAGCTCCTTTCTAAGCATCTAATAAGCAAGAGATCGATAGTCTTATTATAAGAGGAGTCTTTAAATTTAAGAAGTATAACCCTACTAAGTTTAATAAAGTCCGCATCTTTAAGTTAAGAATAGTTAATAAGATTAAGGGTAAAGCTACTAACGCCCTATTTAAGAAATTAAGGCTTATTATCTAAGGTTATAATAATAATGGTAAGGAGGTAATCCTTATATAATCTCCTATAATTTAACAAGCTAGTTAGCGGGTTATTATTGCGCTAGCTCCCTCCTTAATAAAGAATAGAATAGCGGTTTATTTATAAGATATTACTTAGGCCTATACCTAATTAGAAACGTACCTTTAGCGCTTAATATTAGTATACCTTCTAGAGTAAATTTGCCACCAATATCCCAAAGATACGATTATAGTTATACTTAAGCCATTATATAGAATCGCAGAGGCAGAAACTTATTGGTGGGCTACCTATAGTAAGCACTATAAAGAGAAGCTTCTAATAACTACTTCTATATTTAATCCCTGCTTCCTTATTATAACTATAGGAACCCTATTCGGAATCATTAGTATATAAACTAATAATATAATTATCTTAGGAGACAACTAATTCTTAGCCCTTAAAGAAGATAAGTTAATAAAGGCAAATCTTATAGCAAAGCCAAAGGAAAAGCTTAATTTAATAATACTATTACTATTTAATGGATGCATCCTCTCCCTAAATAAGGATTCTATTGCTTTACACCAAAAGGGTTAAGGTAAGAAGATTAATATTATTAACATTAATTCTCTAAAGCAAGGATATATAGAGTAACGCGCTTATAGAGCGTATATTGCTTCTATCTATTAACCTAAGGCTTCCTTTAATCTCTCTATTGCTGTAAGGGATATTATTGCAGGTCACCTCGGGTTGCCCTTAGGACAACCCCCGGACACCCCTTGGATGGCCGTCGGTCACGTGCCGGAGGCACGTGCCCGTAGTATATAGTCTCTATGATCCTCAAGGCCTTACCTCCTTAAGGATTTGTCTCTCTTACCAATCTATCTTGTTCCATAATCGTGTCCTTATAGCCCCCTGTCTATAAGTCCCCCTTACATTTGAATCCTTTTTACTCTTTTTAGAAGGGCAGCTGGCTTTAAGAACTAGATTGTTTACATTTTTGTTTACACCTACTATCCTCCCTTAAAAATCTCGCGATGACCTAAATGGAAACTCTATAAATACCTTATAGAAAGCCGTCGCGCTAAGGCAGGAAGGTCCCTCTGATAGCGAAAAATTGCGACAATATAAACCTCTAGGCAAGACGGCCGAACGAGCCCTAACACCTAGATGCGCCAGGAGCTCGAAGACTCTTGTATACCTACGGTTACCGACAACGTGGAGGAAAATGTAGACACCCTCTATAATGGTTGCAACGCTGCCGGAAAGTAACTGGAACCCCTCCGGCCCTACCTAGGCTAATTGGAAGATTAAGCGCTAGAAGCGACTCTAAGATCTTCCCCTAAGCCAGAAATACTAGAGGAATATACTAATACGTCTAATTAGGGATCTAACTGGAATCCTCCTAGAAGACCATCGGCCCACAATTAGTATAGTGGTGGTGTATAGACTGCTTATAAGCTAAGCGGGCCTACCCCTTTTAGTAACTTAACCTAAACACTAACTTAAAACCTAAGCCTTGTTAGGAAGCCTACACTAGTTACTAGTGTTAATACTACTTCTATAGCTGGAGCTTTCCTAGGCCCGAGTTTGGAAAGTTAAGAGCCCTATACCGATATCCTTTAAGATGGATATTGGGAAGCTATTATAAGGCTCTTAGAAGCTATGCGGGAGGAGGCTACTAGTAAATATATTAGAACCCTCTAAGGGCAAATCTAGATCTGGCAGGGATTAATCTAGGCTAGATAAACTCTTTTATAACCTAGCTAAAGCTAAGGGCTTCTCGGGGGCTACCTAGTATCTACTTAAGGAAGTATGGAAGACTTGGAGAGTTATCTACGCTATAAATGGAAAAAGGATATAGACTAATTGGCTAAGGCCTCTAATAGCCTAGAACTCTGTTATAAACCTAATGCCTAATAGCTGGACAATTAGGTTTGTGAGGTAGATAACTTCTTTAAGATGCTAATAATACGAGATAATACTAAAGAGCGTATATACTAGATTATTAGCAAGATTAAAGACTAATTGCTAAACTAGATCGCACTTAATTAGCTTAATAAAGAGTAAATTACCTTATAGTCGCAGCTGTAAACCTTCCTAAAGAAGTGGACTTAAGATCCGTATATTGTATAATATAATTATGCAGAACTATTCTAGAATAGGATATAGCTTAACCGCCACAATTTCCGCTAGTTTATAAACTTTATGGAAACTCGTGCTTAACTAATGGATTTAGAGCCCTTTAAAAACGAGGACGGTAGCGTTTGTAAAAAGGAGAAGATTGGATTTATCTAGGCTAAAATCAAGCTAGTAATTTGTGACAAAATAAAGCGCGTAGGAGCCCTACCGTGGATTACCACATATGTGGATTTTGAACGAGCAGTTCTGAATGCTGAGGATATAGTAAGGAACCAGACCTCTTCTGGTAGAAAGCTAGGGGGTTACTAGAAGCGCGGGCACTCTAGTAGTAATATAGGGTAGACCTAAACTTTAAAGAAGCCGTTCTTAAAGAGAAATTTAAAAGGGTTAAAGTTAGGGACCTTAAGTAATGGGAAAGACTCCTAGGGCCAACCTAACACCCGTCTGGCACCCTTATGGGAACACTCTAAAAGGTTAAGAGAAAACTTCTCCGAAGGTAAACCTAATTGGAAAAATAAGCAGGGCAATAACCGCACTAATAATCCAAAAAAAGAAAAGCCCTAGTCGCGGACCTCTCCTGGCTGCAACTAGGGCAAGATATAGAAGGAGAGACTCTCCGTATTGCTATTAAGCTAGAAATGGTACTCCTTATAGGCGAGGTACGTCAGTTCCAAGCACTATATAACAGCGGCGCCGAAATCAATCTTATATAATATAATTTGGTAAAAGAGCATAAGCTTATCCTGTTACTAAGGTGGCGGAAACCTATTATAGGGTTCCTAGATAAGCATTAAATCAAACTACACAGTGCCTATAAGCTCACAGTGTTAGTGGCTAATATGTATAACTGCACTAAGGTGGTTGACCCGCAACCCTTTTAGGCGGCTGACTTTAAAGGCTATAACCTTATTCTTGGATACCCTTAGCTTGCGGAAGTAGACCCTAAGATACGCTTTAAAACAGGAGCCTTTAAATAGTGGAACAATAAAGAATTGGAAGGGCGTATATTACTAGCAAGCTTAAAAGACATCCTAGAAGATATAGCTCTAGGTAAAATAGTATACGCTCTACACCTAAAGGAGTATCGGATCGAACCCCTATTCTATAGCAAGATGGGTATAGAGCCTAGCATAGGTAATAACCCCTCCATAATAGAGACCCTACGGGGAGCTGCCGGACAGGTCGCGGAGACACTGCAGGGAGGTGGCGATCTTAAAGATCTTACAAGATACCTCCACCGCTATAGGTTACTCTGGCTTAAGCAATATACGGAGAATATACTACAGCACCTTAAACGCTGCGTTAAAGAGTTCCCTACCCTCCACTAGCTACCGCATGAAATGGTTTAATGTACGGTAGCAACTATATATAAACAACCACCACAGCGCATAACACTACCCGTAAGTGTTTTAAGGGAGCTCCAGGACCTACCTAATAACGATGTGGAGGATGAACGCGACCCTAATCTATTGAATATTCTATTAGGCCTAAGGGACTTACTAAGGGTATTCTTGGGTAGGCGAGCTAAAATTGTAGCGTAGAACTTAGAATATGATTATGTAATTAATCTAGAAGAGGGTAAACAACCTTTAAATCTTCCTATTTACAACCTCTCTCGCAAAGAGCTTGAGATCCTGCGGGAATACCTTAATAGTGTATAGGAAAAGGGATGGATCTAGCCCAGTAAGTCGCTAGCAGGCGCACCGATTCTCTTTATCCCAAAACCGGATGGAACTATAAGGCTATGTGTAGACTATTACGGTCTTAATAAAGTTACAATTAAGAACCGTTACCTACTACTACTGGTTAGTGAAATGCTGGATTAACTATCTAGGGCGAAGATCTTCACAAAGCTAGATCTATAAGACGCCTATTATAGGCTCCATATTAAAGAAGGGGATAAGTGGAAGACCGCTTTTAAGACCTAATACAGCCACTTTAAGTATATGGTAATGCCTTTTAGGCTAGCTAATGCGCCTGCGACATTCTAATCGTATATTTATAGAGCCTTAGGGGGACTAGTTGACCGCATATATATTATCTATTTAGATAACATCCTGATCTACTTAGAAGACAAGGATTAGTATAAGCAACACGTCCGCCAAGTACTGGAACGTTTAGATGATTGGGGCCTCTACGCTAAGGCGTTAAAGTGTACCTTTAATACTAAGCAGGTTGAGTTCTTAGGTTATATTATGACGCCTATAGGCGTAGTTATGGACCTAGTATAGGTATAAACAATTTAAGAGTGGCCGGAGCTAGAGAGCTATTGGGATATTTAAGTGTTCCTAGGCTTTGCTAATTTTTATAGGCGCTTTATCTATAATTACTTAGACGTCGCCTGATACCTATCTAACTATATTGCGGAAGCTTTCTGAGACCCAGCCTAAGGAGCAAAAAGCTTAAAGGCGGGAAGGAAGAAAACCAAGAAGGGACTAACTAAATGGTATAAACTATGGTTATGGCCTGGAAAGGTTTAGGATGCCTTCTAGGAACTATAAGCAAAGTTTATAGAAGCTCTATTGCTATGGCATTTTAACCTAGATTAGCCATTAATAATAATTACTAATGTATTAAATTTTGCCCTTACTAGTATCCTACTATAACCTAATAGGGATCTGGACGCTACCTAGCTCTACTAGAGACTAGTAGTATTCTACAGTAGAAAATTCTAGGGGCCTAAAGTTAGGTATTATACCCACGATAAGGAACTGCTGGCTATAGTCGACTACTTTAAACAGTGGCGATATTACCTTAAGCACGCAAGCTATACCACTTATATACTCTTAGATTATTATAATCTACGCTACTTTATAACTATAAAGGAGCTTATACCTTAATAAGCTAGATAGGTAGAGGAGCTTGCGCGATTTAATTTTAAAATTAAATATAAGCTAGGGGAGAATAACCCTGCTAATAGACCGTTATGACGGCCAGACTATGCCAAAGGCTTTAAAACGGGAGAAGGAAAATAGATAATAGACATCTTACTCCCTATATTGCAGAATAAGCTCCGGGTGTGGGATACTTAAGTACCTATAGCTCTATATACCAAGTCTTAGGCGGTGCAAACCCTGTTGGCTTCTACTAACGTTCCAACTGGTACCTAGTTTGTGGCCAATAAGGGTCCGAATATACCTGGACAGGACATCCTTAACATAACTTTGGAACCTGGTAATATGCTACCTCTAATTGCTAAGCTATCCCCTTAAGCTAAAAGTGAAGCTATAGAGCAATTGGAACTTAGAGCCCTGTAATAACTAAAGAACTTTAACCTCGTAGCGGTCTTCCTAATGTATGCGTATTAAAGAGTTGCAAGATCTATGGTACTATTAAGTCTTGTACTTGGAGCAGTATAAGACAAAACAGCTTTTACCCAGGAACTATTTAAAAGGTTAATAGATCTTATCTATAAGGTGTAATAGAGGGACGCTTCCTATGCCATCTTTAATGCGGAAGTAGACCGGAAACGTAATAGAAAGGAAGCTATAAGGTGCTAAAATTAGGAACTAGACCTAATGGGCCTACTGCGTAGAAATGGTAAGGTTTGGATGCTACATAAAGCAAATCTATAACAGAAGATCCTTATAAGGAATTATAACAATCCTCTAGGCGGCCACTATGGTCAAGCTAAGATAGTGGAATTATTTTAGCGTAAATACTATTGGCTAAAGCTTAAGTAGGAAGTAAAGGAGTATATTAGCCATTGCGAGAAGTGTTAAGTATACAAGATCCGTAGGTATAAGCTATAGGGTCTACTTGAATTATTTCCCCCTACTAGTAAGCTATAGTAACATTATGCTATGGACTTTATTATAGATCTCCTACTATCTAAAGATGGCCAAGGACGAATATATAATTCGGTCCTTATACTTATTAATAGGTTTTTAAAGTACGTCTAATACCTTCCTGTTAATAAGACAATTAATATATAAGCGCTTGCCAGCCTAATTAAGGAGAAATGCTTTCTTAAAGTAGACTAGCCGCACTCTATTATTACTAATAGGGGCAGTGTCTTTATAAGCCAGTACTAGTTGGATCTATGCTTTTATTTAAAGATAGACCACTATTATAGTACAGCTTTCCATCTATAAACGGATAGGTAAACAGAACGTCAGAACTAGGAACTGGAGTCTTACCTATAAATATATTTAAACTACTAGCAAGACAACTAGTGCGAGCTACTTCTATATATAGAGTACGCTTACAATTTAAAGCAATATGCATTATATAAGTATACACTAATCTAGATTGCCTATAGCGTCTAACTATTTGGGTTTAATAGTATACCTAGTAATTACTGGCTAAGGCCGTATAATTAATTATAGGATCCCACTGGGAAGTCAAAGGACATCTACTGGAGAGTACAAGGATACCTCTAGGAATAGAAGAAGTAATAGAAGTATATAAAGTAGAGCCTACAAGATGCCTAAAAGCAGTAGAGACTTTAGTACAACCGCAAACACTAGGATAAGCATTTTGGAGTAGGCGATAAGGTTCTATTATGTTTAACAAATATTAAGACCTATCGACTATTAAAGAAGCTCAATGTAAGATACCTAGGTCCCTTCCAAGTTAAGGAACGAATTGGTAAGCTAGCCTACTGTCTCTAGCTACCCCTATCTATGGCCTATATATATTTAGTGTTTTACGTAAACCTACTAGAGCCATGGCATAGACCACCACTGGAAAAGAACTTCTGTCTAGGCCCAATTAAACACCCTAAGGTGGTGGGCGAGCGGTATGAGGTTAAAGCTATACTATGCTATAAGTCTATTAAAAACAAGCTTTAATATAAAGTTAAATAGCTAGGCTGGCCTGCTAAGGACTCTATATGGAAACTAGAGGATTATCTTAAATATTACAAAGATATTTTAAAAGAATATTGGGACTAAGGTCCACAATCTATAAATTATAGAAAGCGCTCTAATACTACGGTGTTATCGCAACCTATAAAGAAAGCTTGTAGTAGACTACAAAAGGCCCCAAAGAGTAAATAGGTCAAATTGGATATAGAACGGACAGGCTCCGGAAACTATAAGGATTAGGGCTACAGCCTAAGGTAGGATAGGTCCTCAGCCTTTTTATATATATAGCATAGAGTTAATAGGGCATTTTACTAGAATTGTATTCCTATTTATTAATCTATATTAGGAATATTGTTCCTAGGGCTCCTAAGTCCTTTCTAAAAGCCCTTTAAGGCCTTCCTAAGTACCTAATTAAGGTTCTTAATTGCTACTATATATAAGAATAAATCCCAAATGCCTAATTTAAAAAGCCACTATGCCTTATCCTTAGGAGTAGGATTAGTATTTATTAGGCCACTAAGTAATGGCTAATAAGAATGGGATCTAGACCCCTTAGTAGGGGTATAAGTAGGCATAAAAACAGGGGCAGGACAATAAGGTATAGCTAGGGCAGAGATCCTTAAACGCTTAATACTAATATTAGGTCCAAACCAATACTAACAAAGCTCTTGCGGCGTCAGCTTATAGTCAATAAAGATACGCTCAAGCCTAGAATAAATAGAGATATTGGCTGGCTGGTATAGTCCAGAACCACCAAGACCTTGCTACGGCAACTATTAGTTACCTATCTGTTAGGTACCCGAAGGGTAACCTACCTAATACCGTATTATATTATGCTCTTTTGAAACTTAACGCGTATACGCAAACTCCTTTTTATGGTAGACGGCAACCTTCTTCTTATTACCCCCATCTCTTACCCTATCCTTAGTGTACCAACCTTGCTCTTATATAAGGCGTTGCTGGCTGGCTTATTAGGAATTATGGGCAGTATAAATGGCCGTGGCATAGTCTTAAATTTAACTAAGTCGTTTAGCGTTTACGCTAGAATAAAAAAGAGCCTGGGCAATATAGTAGTTAAGGATATTAAAGGAACGTCGCCACTTAGGCCCAGGCTATTAAAGCTTAAAGTTAGTAATGGAAATCTATTAAGAATAGAAAAACTTACCTTAACACAACTGCCGCTCTTAGTATGTATGCATTAATTATAAGGACTAAAGGTATTGGATCTAATATAGTGCGTCTTATTACAAGCCTCCAGAATCCTTTTATTAGACTTCTGGTCTTTTAAGGACATATAGGCAAAATCATTTAGGCAGGACTAGTACCAGTTACGGGTTAGCGAAGGTTAAGGTTCTATATGCAGCAGCAGGGCCAGAATACGCTAAGGAATTAGCTTAGAAGAGCAGTTAGTAGGAGAACAAAGAGGCATACTAAAATAATGATAGAAAAGAAGAAAATCTTAATAATATATCAAAGATACGTCCAAAATTGGACGAAGGTTAATGATGGGAAGTAAAGTATTAAGGAAAAGGAATAGCTTAATAAGCAAGGTGTCCTTATACTTTACCGTCTAATACCCTTCCGGTAAATAGCCGTAACTTTGCTAATATAACTCCGTTACAATAGCGTTATTTAGAAGGAAGGAAACATATATATAAGTTATTTAACCATCACTTCCTTATAAAAACTGATCACGCGGCCAGGGAAGGCAATTAAGACATCAATTAAAGATATATACAGGTTAAATTATACCTAAACAATACTATAATATTAAAAGAACAACGTTATAAACGTTCTTAATAGTCGTATAATAGCTATAGGCGCTATTGCGAAGTGTCTCCTGTTTGCTAGGCAGTAAAGCTACGCCAATTATATAGTATAGGACCACCAGATTTAAAACTATATGCACCAAATCTTAAGAGACAAGTCTCTTTAATTAACTGATTAATTACCTAACTGTATATAGCAGCCCAAGGGCAAATACGGGAGCAATGTGTTAGTGATGTAGGGGATTAGGAGAAAGGATTACAGATTATATCTTAATAGTTAAAGACAACGGTGAGCTAAGGCCCTATACGTTGAATCCCATACTAAAAGGCTCTATGGAACTACATTAGGAACACCAAATTGCCTATAATACTTGCGATTGATTGCAGACCGGCATAAAGGCTTAAAAGTAGAGTTGCATAAAAATCCTTAGGTCAGCCTAGGTAGTTATTAGTATACTTCTAGCAGGCTTCTAATAGGTCTCCTAGCAATCCTTATATCTTTTCTCCAGTCATATTTTTCCTTATTAAGGTTTTCAGGAGTTCAAAGCAGGGGTTAGATAGATAGATAATATATAACGGCATGCCGATATCTCTCCGAACCCCTTCTGGGACGAGCCCTCATAATCTCCCTTTACTGCAAGGTAATGGCGATCGGGGGCCAACCGCAAGAAAGGGGGGGGCAATGTAAGGGATATTATTGCAGGTCACCTCGGGTTGCCCTT
>Ga0307507_10000457_pt1 | contig 85314 bp, 22 predicted proteins | sample 7_EM_MG_FD_207223 | JGI IMG/M metagenome (GOLD analysis project Ga0307507, IMG submission 207223) | Populus trichocarpa ectomycorrhiza microbial communities from riparian zone in the Pacific Northwest, United States - 7_EM | ecosystem: Host-associated > Plants > Roots > Unclassified | place...
TATATTATAATAACTATTAAGTTATATACTCTAATATTATAATATACACTAAAATATATATATAAAAGCTTATATTTAAATTTTTAGAAAATATTATTAAGTAGTGGTTGAGATATTTAAGATTAAAATTTAGGCTTTTTGGTGTTCTTTAAAGTAATGCGCTTGGTGGTAGAATATATTATAGGACACTTAAGGATAAATACTGCAAGTATCTAATAAGGATATATTAGATAATAGATAAAAAGCGGTATAGGAATGCTAAGTATATATATAGATAGCACCTAGTAGAAGTTTAAGAACTAGGGAACTTAATACTTTAACTAGGAAGATTCTTTACGGGAAAATGCCTAAATGGATAATAGTGGTGGGAGTGCCTAGAAAATACTTATCCTTAGTATATTAAAGATAAGAAATAGACTAAGTATTAGCTATAGAGGGACTAAGTATAGTTAAGATCTAATAGTTAATAGTTAGGAAAAGCGGAGGCCTATAGAACTAGAGGGAACTAGTAGTAGAGCCTTAAACCCTTAAAGGAATTATAGGATAATACCTAAACCTAAGAGTTAGTTAGTAAGATTAAAAGTTTAAAGTATTAGTAGATAGTGGAGCAATAAGGAACTATATATTACTAGTAATAGTTAAAAGGATAGGATTACTATACAGACAGAAGGAACATCTATACCTATTAATAATAATTTTAGGAAATCTAATAGCCTATAGAGGGGGTATTATTAATCTTAAAATAGGACCTATTTAGTTAACTATTAAAGAAAGAAGTATTAAGATATCTTTTAACATCCTACTGTTAGGAAAGGATAAGGTAATACTAGGAATACCTTAGTTATAGGAATATAATTTAAGGATTAATTAGGTTATAGTATTAGGAAAATATTCGCAGGATAAGATTTAAGTAGACTTTATTTAGCGCGTTTTGCATAATTAACATGTAATTTAACTACAGTTGCTTGTAAAAGATTATTTACTTACTTAATCTTATAAATAGCCGGTATTGCACCCTACCAAAATTTATAAGTAGTGCGATGTAACGCATTTAGTCTACTACTTATTACCTAAAATAGGCAGAAGGCTCGCACCTGAGGTTATATATTAAATTAGGGTAAGAATTAAAGCTGGTAAGGAGGTGTTAGCTATTGTGGAGGCTATTAATATGTTTTATCCTACCGCTTACAAGATATAATTAAATCTTAACCTTTATAATAAGCTATACGCGCTAGCTAGTCTTATATAAGGTTGACTAAGGCTGCTTCTGGCCTATTAAGAGCTTATAAGTCTAATATTGCTTAGTATTAAGTTTCTACTAACGCGTTATCGGTAATAAAGGCTACTTAACTTTCTTAAAGACTAACCTACTGCCTACCTTAATAAGATACAAGACTTCCTATTTAATAAGTTTAATCTTTAAGTCTCTATAGCTACCGTTAGCTGTACCTTATTAAGAGCTTACTAGTTAAGGAAGGCCGTTAAGGCTCGCGCGGTAAAGAGAAGTTAGGCGCTTTATATATTATAGATTGGTAGACAAGTAATATAAACGGTAGATTAGCTAGTTTTCCTTAACAAGTTAGCTTTAAATAAGAGAATAGGCAATAGGAAGTTTGGCTAGGCGCTAACTAGAAGAGAGTATAAGGTCTCTTGCCTGTTTAAGAGGTTAAAAAGGTAGAGTATCCTACTGGCGCTATTAGTTAACAGATACCTAAGCTACCTTATCTACTAAGGCTTAATTATAGCAGAGATCTTTAAGCTATTTTTAGAGCAGTAGGTGCTCCCTTATTATATACTATATTCTAGGCCGCGATCTATTCTTATTCTAGATAACGCATTAATTTATAAGTTAGCGTGACTTCGCGATCTATATAAGGAGCACGGTATACTACTTATATTCTTACTATTATACTTACCAGATTATAACCTAATTAAGGCAATATTTAAGGACCTTAAGGCATAGATTAAAAGGAACTATTAACTAGCAGAAACGTTTAAGAGCTTTAAGGCGTTTCTATACTTTGCTATTAGTTAATTAATAGGAGCTTATATAGAGGCGTATTATAGAAACTTAGGATATATAGTTTAAATCTATCTACTGCCTTAACAGCGTTAATGCGCATATTGGCGGCTTAGCTAGCTGCTTAGCTGGCTTATTGTGTTTATTAGAAGCCATAGAAAACACTATAGAAGGTCCTATATAATTATACTAACTATACTAGGCTTAAGCTTTACTTTAAGCTACTTACGGCTATTTACTAATATTTACTAAGTCTTTAAATAGCAAGCATTACACCCTATATAAATTTTGGTAGGGCGCAATGCTGGCTATTTATAAGATTAAGTGAGTAAATAATCTTTTATAAGTGACTGTAACTTGACACGCAATTAACCAACTTAATATGTAATTGACCAACTTAATATATTTAAAAGTTAAATAATACGTAGTTGACCTACTTAATAACTTTAAAAGCTAACTGCATATTTCTTAACACGTAGTTGATTTACTTAACAACTTTAAAAGCTAACTGTATATTTCTTGACATACAATTTAGGTAAAGTTGTATGCTATATATTTAACTATTATATATAATCTAATATAATCTTATACAATCTTATATAGTCTTATTACTTGGAGGCTCTATATAAGGCTCTATACGAGGCTCTATATAAGGCTTTTTATAAAGCTTTATATAAAGCTCTATGTATAGAGGCTCTATACGAGGCTTTATATAAAGCTTTACGTATAGAGGCTTTATACGAAGCTCTGCGTATGGAGGCTCTATATAAAGCTCTGCATTAGGTCCCCACTATATTCCTAATAGCCTCTATATATGCCTCTACCGCCTTATTTTTTACCCTTATTTTTTTCCTTATATCCTCCCTACCTAGGGAGGTACTAGAACGGTAGCCAGTAGAGAACTGTTGCTAGAACTAGATAACTATCGCTAGAACTAGACAACCGTTACTAGAACTAGATAACCATTACTGGAACTAGACAAGCGTCGCCAGAACTAGACGACTGTTACTAGAACCAGACGACCGTCGCTAGAGCCAGACAACTGTCGCTAGAGCTAGATAACCGTCGCCAGAGTTAGACGACCGTCGCTAGAGCTAGACAACCGTTACCAGAACCAGATGACCGTTACTAGAACTAGACGGCCGTCGCTAGAGCCAGACGATAATGACTAGCCAGCGAACACTATAAATAATTCGATCGATCGATCAAATCAAGGTAGCATAGATAGGTAGGTATAAACAGGGAGATGCTGACAGGTAGGTAGATGTAGATAGGTAGGCAGATATAGATAGGTAGGTAGATATAGATAGGTAGGTAGATGTAGACGGGTAGGCAGATGCAGATAGGTAAGTAGATGCAGATAGGCAAGCAGATGCAGATAGGTAGGTAGATGCTAATAGGTAGGCAGATATAGACAGGTAGGTAGATATAAATAGGTAGGCGATGTAGATAGGTAGGCAATGTAGACAGGTAGGCAATATAGGCAGGTAGGTAGATAGGTAGGTAGGTAAGTTAATAGGTAGATAGGTAGAAGAGAACCATTGCTATATTATATTAAATTATCTAAAATAATATTATTTATTTTACTAGCCTTATAAATAGCTTTAAAGTAGCTTTTATTTATTTAAAATATGCTATTAGTATAAAAGAGGTAAATAGCTCTAAATATAATTGTGGTTGCTAAATGCGCAGATTACTAGTAGGTTGTGTATTAAAAAAACATAATATAGACTAGTTGGTTAAGTTGCCAAATGCCCTTAACTGCGCGCTAATTGCGTTAACTACTAACTATTGAGGCTATTAGTAGGGTACTATATTTTGCTAATAAGATTAGGTTAATATTAGGGGTATATAACAATATAAGACATAATAACAAACTAAGATAGTATAGTACTAAGTTAGAGTAATATATAAAAAGACTAAGTAAGGCTTAAGCCATATACTAAAAATATACTATAAGTATGGTAAAAGGTTATAGTTACTAGAAAGTAAAAAGCTATTAGAGTATATAGTATAGGATTATAAATTAGAATTAGAACTAGGAATAAGTCTAAAGTTTTTTTTAATCTATAAGCTTATTAAAACTAAGTTAGTAGCGCTTAAGGAGTTTATCTAGGAGAACTTATAAAAGGGATATATTAGACTATTATAGTCATTAGTAGGATATCTAGTATTGTTTATCCTAAAGAAAAATAGAAAACTTAGGATGTGTATTAACTATAGATAGTTAAATAGCATTATAAGAAAGGATAGGTATCCTTTACCCTTAATTAGTGAAATCCAAAATAAGATAGGTAATGTGTAAATCCTTATAAAGATAGATCTGAAATAGGTGTACTATTAGATTAGGATTAAAGAAGGAGATAAGTGGAAAGTAGCCTTTAGGTTAAAGGAAGGACTATATAAGCTATTAGTTATATAGTTTAGACTTATAAATATACTAGTAACATTTTAGAAATAAATTAATAGTATATTAGGAGAACACCTTAATAAGTTTATTATAGTATACCTTAACAATATTATTATCTACTTAATAAGTAAGCAGGAATATTATTACGGACGCTTTAAGTACGATGTTACGACTACTTGGAGAAGAGTCGGCGGAAGCTAGTTGGTTAATATAAGCATGGTCCAGGATAGATCCAGTAGAACTATATAACGAGGAATAGTAACTAAGGTTACGTGGTATTAAACGCGTTAACTGCGTTAAACAAGAGGGACATTACGTTTAATATAGACAACACGTACCTTACGTACAAGAGAGGATTTCTTAGGAGTACGGTTATGTATTTAAAGGACCTTAGTCCCTACCGTAGATAGTTCTCTCCTTGTAGTGAATCTTAGAATATAATTGGAGTTAATCTATTAGGCAACCACTCCACTAGTTATTATTATATTGTTATTTTGTTCTTACCTATATACCTAGCCTAATAATAGAACCTACTGTAGTCTAAGCTACAAGGTTCCGTTATACATTTACTACTAAGGTTATAGTATTAAATAAAATTGAATAATATGCCACTAAGAGCAGCACCAGTTATAACGGCGTTGACGGCAGCCATAACCTTAGGGCCAGGTGATACCAGTATAGATAATAGGGATTCTTAAGTGGTTACATAAGGTCAGTTATAGGAAATGGTTAATCACTTATAAGATAATAATAGGATACTTAAAGAACGTATTAATAGAATTAGAGTAGTAAAGATTAAGCTACCTTTAATTAAACGGTTTTTAGGAGAGAAGTTAAAGCTTAAGGGATTTCTTACGTAGATGCACTTTAAGGTAGTACAGAAAGGAGCGAAGTTAGTAATATCGTTAGATTAAGTAGCCTATGTAGGATTGTTCCTAACGGGGAGGGCACTTAAGTGGTTTAAGCCATATCTTACGGAAATATAGGCTAACGGCATAACAACTACTAACTAAGATGTACGGTACATATTTGCCAGTTAGAATAGGTTTATAGAGCAACTAATATAGATGTTTGGAGACCTAGAGGCTACAACTATAGCGGAATAAAAGCTTTAGAACTTAGTATAACGCACTTTAGTAATTAAGTATATAACACAGTTTTAAACACTAGCCACGCAGGTTAAGTGGAATAATAGGGCGCTTATAGCACAGTACAAACAGGGACTTAAGGCTAAAGTCTAGGACGCAATTATCCTAATAGAAGATGCGGATACTCTAAAAGAGTTAATAGATTAGTTAATAAAGATTAATAATAGAATCTATTAAAGAGAACAAGCTAAGAGAGGGTAAGACAGAGTTCCATAGTTATATAAGGCGCAGAGTACGCAACGACAGACATAGAGTTAAAAACTATAGAATAGCGCAGAGCTAATAGACTTAAGCGGTACTAAAGAAACCTAAAGATAGGAAAAGAAACTATAGAAACCTAGAGGTTAAGGATTAAGTAATTAAAGGACCTAAGAGTAGAGGCTAAACCAGGGATCTTAGTAGCAGAAGACGTTTAGGCAGACTCTATAGCAAGAAAAATGGTTTAAAGATAGAGCTTATATAAATTATGGAAAATAGGGTTATTTTACCAGAGACTATAAAGGTGGTTAGAGTAACTACGCGGTAAAGGGAACCAGACTAGCAGACAGCACATATATATAAAGGGACGACGGTGCACTATAAGGAATAAAAGAATGTTTAATTAATAGTTTTGCGTATTATTATAATAACGTATACTAAATTTATAAGGACGCTAAGTACGGCGTAAGCTATTGGCTATAGGAGCTATTATTATCTAAGTTTAGAGGAACTAATAAACCAGCTTACAGATTGGATATTAAAGATAATAAGTTTAATATAGGCAAAGCATTTACCAATAATAAGGTAATAAAGGCAGCTTACTAGGAGCATGCAGACCTTAGAAAAGTTGAAATAGAAGTAGAGACTAAGACTATTATAGAACAAGGTTTAGTAACGGGTAATATAATACCGTTAGATATAATTTCTATTACTTTATAAGATAATAGGAGTAACGTTTAGAAGAAACTAAGTAAGTAGATAACTGCTAGTGCTAGCTTATTACTTAATAAAGGCAAAAGGCTATAGGCTTAAGATTCTCAAAAAGAGATAAGAGAAGCTTAAAATTCTTAAAGTGAGATAAAATACACTTAAGGACCCACGATGGACGAAAACTGATAGGAAAGGGTAGCAACTCAGTTTAGTAATAAATAAATAAGTATAGGACGCAAGTTTAAGAACTACAAGTTTAGGGAACAAATAAGAACGTTAGCAATCCTAGGTAAATATAGTGTTTAGCCTAAAGATTAAATAGTTAATACTAGGATTAAAAAGCAAGACGACTACGAAGATCTAGCTGCAAGACGCAGAAAATAAGAAACTATGGATAAGTTTAGGACAAGAATCATTATATAGCAAGAGCAAAAGCTAGACAAGAGGTCAGCTATGCCAGGTTATATAAGGGACAGAGTACCTATGCAAAGAGTTACCAATAGGCTAAGTGCAGGGATACTTAGGGTAAAGTAGTTAGACAAACTAGAATAAGAAGAGGATTTAGATATTCCAACTAGGTTTAAAGAAAGATATACCAAAGGATATTATAATATAGCGATAACAAGGTACTTTCTAATGGATAGACCATATACACTAAACCAGTTGTACGGAAAGTGGTATAGGCAATAATACAGTAACGAATAGGAAGACTTTTATATATAGCTAGATAAAAAAGTTGTCCAAGACTAACCTATTATAGAGAAACGCATGAGTTATATTAAAGGAGCGTTAATTATAATGTTAAGAAACCTAGAAGAGGGATCTAGGGACTAAAGAAGTAAGCGATAAATCTTAATACCTGTAGTAGAGATACTAGTGGTTAGGTTAACTAGGTATAGGTTTAAACTTAAGGACAAAGATAAACTAAGAGTTAACCTAAAATATGCAGCGTATTATACACTATTGTAGATAGCTTGTATGGATAATATATACAACATGCATAGAGCACCTAAAGATAAGAACCAGAAGTACCTAGTAAGAATATATTAGATACCAGAGAAAAAGCGGTTTAGGAACGCTAAGTATATATATAGTTAGCACCTAGTAGAAGTATAAGGTTAAGGAGACTTAATACTTTAACTAGAAAGATTCCTTACAGAAGAATGCCTAGATAGATAATAGTGGTGGGAGTGCTTAGAGAACACTTATCCATAGCATATAGAGGAAAAGAAATAAACTAAGTATTAGCTAAAGTTAGACTAAGTATAGACAAGATTAAGCAGCCAATAGTTAGGAAAAGGGGAGGCGTATAGAACTAGAGGGAACTAGTGTTAAAACCTTAAACCCTTAAAGGAATTTAAGGTTAGCACCTAAATTTAAGAGCTAAGTGGCAAGATTAGCAGTTCAAAGCGTTAGTAGATAGTGGAGCAATTAGGAACCATATATCACCAAAGGCAGTAGAAAGAATGGGGTTACTATATAGATAAAAGAAATACTTATATCTATTTATAACAATTTCAGGAGATTAGATAGCCTACAAAGGAGGCATTATTAATCTTAAAATAGGACCTATTTAGATAACTATTAAAGGGAGACCAGTTAGAATGTCTTTTAATATCCTACTATTAGGATAGGATAAGGCGATACTAGGAATGCCTTGGTTACAGGAGTATAATCTAAAGGTTAATTGGGTTATAGGTTAGGTCAATATTAAGAATACTTGATAGCGTAAGGCGAGATAGCAAACCAAGTTAATATGGTACCAAGTTGGAGTGATATATAAAGAGACTAAGCGAGGCTTAAGTTATGTACCAAAAAGATACCATAAGTATAGTAAAAAGTTATGGTTACTAGAAAGTGAAAAGCTATTAAAGTATATAGCATAGGACCACAAGATAGAGTTAAAAGAGGAAATAAGTTTAAAGTTCTTTCTAATCTATAAGCTTACTAAAACAGAGTTAGTAGCGCTTAAGGAGTTTATCTAGGAGAACTTATAAAAGGGATACATCAAACCGTTATAGTTATTAGTAGGATATCCAGTATTATTTATCCTAAAGAAAAACGGAAAACTTAGGATATGTATAGACTATAGACAGTTAAACAGCATTACTAGGAAGGATAGATATCCTTTACCCTTAATTAGCGAAATCTAAGACAGGATAGGTAACGTAAAGATCTTTACAAAGATAGATCTAAGATAGGCGTACTATTAGATTAGGATTAAGGAAGGCGACAAATAGAAGGCAGCCTTTAGGTTAAAGGAAGGACTATATAAGCCGTTAGTTATATAATTCGGGCTTATAAACGCACTAGCAACGTTCCAGAAGCGAATTAATAGTATATTAGGAGAACACCTAGATAAATTTATTATGGCATACCTTAACAACATTATTATCTACTTAGAGAGTAAGGAAGAACATAGAGAATATATTAAATAGGTCTTAAAGAGACTACAAGAAGAACAAATGCTAGTAGCAATTAAGAAATGCAAGTTCTTTACTAGAAAGACCAATTTTGTTAGATTTATTATTAAACTAGGCTAACTTAGTATAGATCCAAAGAAGATCAAGGCTATAATAAATTAGCAAGAACTAGAGAATGTTATATAGTTAAAATCGTTCCTAGGGTTTTGTAATTACTGTAGAAGGTTTATAGCGCAATAGTTACAGGATATTAAGCCATTTACGCGGTTAACAAAGAAAGAGGAACCATAGGTATAGGGAAAGGAGTAATAAGAACTATTTAAAAGAATTAAAGAGTTATTTACCTAGGAGCCAGTTCTTAAGATCTATTAACTAGGTCTAGAGACGGTTATAGAAACAGATATATTAGACTTTACACTAGGGGCATACTTTATATAGAAATATTAAGATGGATGGCACCCAGTGGCATACTATAGTTAAAAGATAACACCACTAGAGTTAAACTATAACATCTACAATAAGGAGTTGTTAGGTATAGTTACAGCACTTAAAAAATGGAGAGTATTCTTATAAGGCATAGAGAAACCGTTTGTGGTTAAGACGGACTATAAGAACTTTACAGGATTCCTAATAACAAAGGAACTCAACCAAAGACAGGTTAGATAGGCGGAAATGCTTACAGAATACTATTTTAAAATTTAGTATACTAAGGGTACAGATAATGCACGAGCAGACGCGCTAAGCAGAAAGGCTAAACTATAAAGTAATAAAAAGCTATCAGGAGCTTTATTGCAAAAGAATTAAAATAGATTAATTAGGTACAATTATCCAAAGATTACAGCAACCAAGGAAAGTTAGATCCATAAATTACCAGAGAGTGATTAGACATAGAAGATTTAAGTAATATAGGCAGAGGATCTAGACTTAGAGCAATATAAAAATAGAGAAGCAATGTATATGCCTAAGTCTATTACAGAAGAATTTGTTAAGGAATTCCATAAAGAAATAATATAAGAACACAACGGAGCTATAGGCTTAGTGTTAAGACTTTAAAAGAAATACATCATTTAAGAAATCTGGGGACTAGTAAGACAAGTTATAAAGAAATGTTTAAATTGCTAAAGAAATAAACTAATAAGGCATAAGCCGTATAGAGGGCTATAACCTATTAAGACACCAGGAAGACCATAGGAGGTTATATTATAGAACTTTGTTATTAAGTTACCAAAGTTAAGAGATCCTATTATAGGACAAGATTATAACGCGATTTTAGTAATAGTAGATAAGCTAACAAAGTAGGGATACTTTATAGCATACACTAAAGAGATATTAGTAGAAGATATCGCTAGAATCTATATAAAGGAAGTATTCGTAAGATACGGAGTACTAGATAAGATTATATTAGATAGAGATCTAAGATTTATAATAGCATTTTAGGAAGTGTTTCTAGCAGAATAAGGAGTTCGCGTAGTAATATCTACAGCATATTATCCGCAGATGGACGGATAAACGGAAAAACTAAACTAGATACTAGAGCAGTATCTAAGGCACTATATTAATCACGTATAGAACAATTGGGTATCGCTATTACCAGTTATATAGTTTGTATACAATGCAACACCATAAGAAGGAATGGGGATATTACCATTTAAGGCGAACTATAGATATAAGCTAAGGACATCGTTATCGCCACGTTAAGCAAAAAGGACGAGTAGCACAGCTAAGTAAAGAATAGAGACGTTAATAAATCTTTATACAGACCTTAAAGAAACAGCTAAACTAGTACAAGAACGAATAAAAAGGTACTATAATGCTAAGAGATCTGAGGGACCAGATCTTAAGAAGGGAGATAAAGTATAGCTACTATATAAAAATTTCAAGAGTTGACGACTAAGTAAGAAGTTGGACTATGTCAGACTAGGACCTTTTAAAGTTAAGTAAAGAATTTTATTGGTTATGTATAAGTTGAACCTACTAGCCAAAATAAAAATCTACCCTATACAGCACGTTGCAATGCTAGAGCCAGTATATAGGAATGTTAAGCCACTAGTCTATAAGGCAGATATATATAGAGGATAAAAGGAAGACAAATAGCAAGTTTTAAAGATTATCAGTTATAAGGACGTAGATAACGAAACGTGGTACAAAGTTAAGTAGATAGGCTATAGTAAGACTACCTAGAAACCACTAAGCAACTTAAGAAACGCTATAGGAAAGGTATAGGAGTATTAAAAGAAAGTAGGTTAGGTAATATTAATAAAGAAGGATCGCCAAAGAATAAGTCACCTAAGGGGGACCTAAGAGAAGCAATTGCTAAGCTACTTGGAGTTGTTTCCCTTATAGGAGAAGAGCCAGTCCTTTTGTTACCTAGCTTAGACAAACCCTATTAAACAAGTTTCTACTCCTTAGAACGGACCTTCTTACGGACATGTTTAAGACGTTAAAGACAAGTATAAGCCAAACGTTAAGCTTTAAGGACGCGTGCGGACTCTTCTAAGGCACGTTAAACCTTAAGTAGCGCAGAGGCTAGCTTACCGTTAAGCTTTATAGCAGTAGATTAAACACAAGACCCTATAATAAGTTACTTAGGGAACTCGAAGACTGTTAAGAGTAATAGGACGCGTATACTTAGCGTTAGAGATAAAGCGAATATCGTAGGATGATTAAATATTTGCTTTGGTACACTTAGAGCAAAAGAAGGGTTATTAAGATAAAGGACTCGCTAGCGCAACGCATACCAACCCCTCTTTAGCGCAACGAGAGTAAGGGATCGCCATTACCTCACCTAGCGACAGTATAGAGGAAACCGTACGAAGGCGACGCTTAACCCAGGAAAGAGAAGAAGAAGCTTTAGGTATAATAAGTACGAATATTAACCAGAATAATTAAACGGACATTATACCTCTAGTGGACAACTTAGAGATGTTAGGAATCTTTAAGGACAAAGATAAAGAGGAGGGAGATAGTGTTACGGACGCTTTAAGTATAATGTTATAACTACTTGGAGAAGAGTTGGCGGAAGCTAGTTAGTTAATATAAGTACGGTCCAGGATAGATCTGGTGGAACTATATAACAAGGAATAGTAACTAAGGTTATATGGTATTAAACGCATTAACTGCGTTAAATAAGAGGGATGTTATGTTTAATATAGACAACACGTACCTTACGTACAAGAGAGGATTTCTTAGGAGTACGGTTGTGTATTTAAAGGACCTCAGTCCCTACTGTAGATAGTTCTCTCCTTGTAGTGAATCTTAGAATACAATTAGAGTTAATCTATTAGGTAACTACTCCACCAGTTATTATTATGTTATTATTTTGTTTTTACCTATATACCCAGCCTAATAACAGAACCCACCGTAGTCTAAGCTACAAGATTCCGTTATAAATATAAAGAATATATTAAGTGGGTCTTAAAGAGACTATAGAAAGAAAAGATGCTAGTAGTAATTAAGAAATGCAAGTTCTTTACTAGAAAGACTAATTTTCTAGGATTTATTATTAAGCTAGAAAGAATTAGTATAGACCTAAAGAAAGTAGAAGCTATAGTAAGTTGGTAAGAACTAGAGAACGTTATATAGTTAAGATTATTCCTAGGATTTTGCAACTACTATAGAAGGTTTATAGCACAATAGTTAAAAAGTATTAAACTATTTATAAGACTTATAAAAAAGGAGGAACTATAAATATAGGGTAGTAAGTAAAAGAAGCTGTTTTAAGAACTTAAGGAGTTATTTACTTAAAATCCAATCCTTAAAATTTACCAACTATAGTTAAATATAGTTATAGAAACAGATGTATTAGACTTTATACTAGGAGTATACCTACTATAGAAGTATAGAAACATATAGTATCTAGTAGCGTACTATAGTTAAAAAATAATACTAGTAGAACTAAACTATAATATCTATAATAAGGAGTTACTAGGTATAGTTATAGTACTTAAGGAATTATAAGGACGCGAAGAGGCTTTAGGGAAGATTTAAAGAAATAAATATAAATTCTATCTAATTTAAGGGTATATAGCTCTTATAGAGTACAAGATATTGCGTAAAGAAGAGAAAGGAATATAGAAAACTTATAACTAAATATTTGGGGTCTTAGTAGTAGACATATAGGCATAAGCCCACGCGGATTTTAACAGGTTTCGACTGAATTCTATTATATTAGTGGAATTTAGTGGAATTTAATTAAGAGTGGAACTTAGTGGAATTTAATTAAGAGTGGAACTTAGTGGAATTTAATTAAGTTAGTAGAACTTAGTAGAATTTAATTAAAGCATCGAAATTTATCTATTAAGTATTTCACTAGGATATTCCTACTATAAATAGGCTAGTCCCGTTATAGTACCCCCCCCCCCCTTTTTTAGCTAAAGGTCCAAAATAATTTAATTTATTTAAGAATTTATAACTTATTATATTATAAGCGTTATGGTATATTTTAAGTTCTTTTTAATTTTGAATTTCCTACTATTATATTTCGTGTCTTTATATTAGGTAGCAGTTGTTTACCTTTATATTATGTCCATCTAGCTAAAGTAGGCCGTAAAGGATAGTTCTTATAGAATTCTTTTACTAAGGAAGGCGTGTTGACCTTAATCTATTTATAGGTTTCCTAGATTTATGTTTTATATCCTTCCCACTTAATAAGAAGTTTAAATTATTTAGATCGTGTTTTTTATTGTATATTATTAATTAAGTTAATAAAGTAAAAACTGTTACTATTATTAATAATTATAGAAAGTAGTGGTGGTACTTTATAAGTTATAGGATTATCTTTTAAAGGTTGCAGTAAGCTTATATAAAATATTAGGTATATTTTTATTTTAGTTAGTAGTTTAAGCTTATAGGTATATAGGCTTAGTTTTTTCTTAATTTAGTATGGGCCTGTAAACTTCTAATTAAGTTTCTTTAAAGGCCGTTAAGTCTTTAGGTTTTATATACTTAGGTAAGCTATATTACCTTCCTTAAAGTCCTATATAGAAGCTTATCCTTTATTTACATACTATTCCTATAATATTTAAGCATATATTAATTTACTTTGTAATAGTTCTATTAACTACTTTATTTAATTAGTAAAGTTATATATATTAATTAACTAGATCTGTTTAATCGTGGGTCCTATTATATTAATATTAGGTTATAGCTTAAATCTAAGTTAAGGGTCTTGTCTATAGGTTATATAGAATGGTATTACGCCTATTAATATATTTATCATATTATTTACAGTAAACTTAGCTAAAGGTAGCCATTTTTCCTAGTTATCTTATAGGTAGGAGCAGTACATTTATAAGTATTATTCTATAATTATATTTATAATTTTAGTTTAACTATCTATCTTTGGATAAAATATAGTTAAGAGTTATATTTAAATACTTAATTATTTATATAGAGCTTGCCAGAAATCTAAAACGAACTGGCTTCTATAGTTAGATATTATTATATTAGGAAGTCTATATAGCTTAAAGACATGCTTAACGAAACATTTAGCTACTAATATTATATTAATTAAGTCTATAGGAATTATATATCGCATTTTTATAAGACGGTTAACTACTACTATAATATTTATAAACCCATTACTACTAGGTAAGTTAACTATAAAGGTAATTAAGATATCGCGCTATTTTTATATTAGGATTAGTAGTAGTTAAAGCACTCCTTACTTCTTTATATAAGAGGTCTTTCTATATATATATATCCTGCATACTTAAACATATTTTTGTATATAGTTATACATAAAAAACGAAGGAGCTCTTGCTGCACCTGGCCTAAAAAGACCAAAACCAACCAAAAGAACCCTAAAAATCACTTAGAGAATCCCCCTGAGATGTATGCATCGTAGGGGAGGCACACGTCGAACGACGGTGGTTCGCACTTGCGCGCGACCGCCAGAGCCATGCCCAGCAATGGCCCTCCATAATAAAGACGGGCGAATACCATACTATAAAGCGGAAATACCTCTATTAAGAAAGCATCTAACAAAATATAAAGCCTATTAGACGCGTCTAGTATCCAGAATTGTGGGGGAGTAACCGTTAGCTATAACAAACTAATGTAGCTAGTAGAATGGCTCCGCTAGTCTAGCAAACCTTAGGCGCCCCTTTAGTAAACCCTTAATTAAATCCTCCAATGGCTAAGTAAAATTAAAAATAAATAAAACCCCCCTTTACCGGCGAACCGCACCTGGGCTACTATAGCTGTGCTTCTATAGCATAGGGAACCTACCCCCCTTAAGATAACAACTAGGTATATAATTATAATATAACCAAATATGGAAAAAGTAGAGGGGCTTAGGGGTTAATTAGAAACAGAAGTCTTTATAAAGATTTATAAAGAGGTCTACAACGCTGTTATAGTCCGGCACCTTAGGAGCGGAGATATTAGAGTTACCCTAAAGGACCAATAGGCAAAGGAACGAGCCATAAGGGCAGGGGACAGGCTAGGTAAACGCATTAGCATAAAAGTACTCCGTAAGGATTACCTAGTCGAAGTCCTAGCGGTTCCTATAAGCCTTAGGGTAGAAAAGGGATACTAGGCGGACAATACAGCAATTATATAGGAGATAGTAAGACAAACGGAACGCCTTATTCTAGGACTTAAGATCACCCAAATCCAATAGCTTTAATAGGAAAATGCAAACCAAGCATACAATGAGAATAATAAGAGGATATAAGGGTCGCCAGAGACTTGCTAGGGAGACGCTAGACAAACGCATAGCTCCCTTATTATTAGCATATATATACTAGGAATGCAAAAACTCCTTATCTAAAAAGGAATAATTATAAATGGCCTTATATACAACACAAGACTCTATAACTACAGACTATGTCTAGAATAATACTATCGCTGTGTATAATAGGGACACACCTAAACCACATACGCAGCACAGGTGTGCTGCGGCCACTGTACAGGCCCCTATAATATAAGATACTGCTTAAACTAAGACCAAATAAAATATGCAAACTGCCACTAAAGCACATATAAGGCGTGGGAGAGAGAAGACTGTATTAAATATAGGAGATAGAAGGCAAGGGCTTAATAGCTGCGGGAACAACTACATGCTAGGTTATATAAATAGAAACAATAGGCGATAAACTAGGGGGATATAGGTGCCTTCCCAATATTTCCTACCTTTAGTAATAGGGGGCTAGGCTAGCCATCCTAAGCCTTAACGGGCTAGAAGCGGCGCCGCGTGATATTACCAGACTAAATAGGGACACAAGGGTCACAGGGAACATAAGGGTTATAGGGGATATAAGGGAGAGGACGCCCTGTAGGAAGACCCCTATGGACATCTATAGTAAGCTTAAGACCAGGATAATTAAGAATTAAACTTAATATGGCAAATATAACATTCGCAGCTGACCTATAAAGGGTACACAGCCGACTAGCAAGATTAGGGGAAGAACCGGAGATAATAATAGATTTAGACATAGAAGCGCTAGTAGAAATATAAAATACGGAAATGGAAAGCTTTATATAAAATAAGTAGCGACCAGGGTGCAGATATAAGAGATAGAAGTTCTGAATATCCTAGAGAAAGTAGAAATAGAAGAAGTAAGAAATAAAAAAAAAACAAAGAACCTTTACCAGGGGTCCGCCACCTATCCATTATATAGTATAACTGCGGCAATGTAAACCACTGTCTTGCAAGGCCCCTACTAGACAGTCTAGACCCAGAGAAATACTATATCCTTGCTATATAAGAGCCGTATTATAATACCTATACATAATCAACATACTACCCCTAAGGATTTTAGCTCCTATACGAACTAAAAGCAGCCATACGCGTGTGCTTTATAATTAGTAAGGCTATTAGCCTGTCTTTATAGTCATAGTAGGCAATTAACCCAGATATTGTAGTTATAACAATCTAGATATACAGGGGACCAGTACAAATTATTAATATATATAACCCTAGGGTTAAAGGCGTCCCACAAATAGAGAACATTATATTGGTAATAAGATTACTAGAAACCGAAGGTACAGAGTCTATTCTATTAGAAGATATAAACCTCTACTACCTGTGATAGGGAGGTATCTATATTGCTACTAATTAACAGGCAGAGTGCCTACTAAGAGCCATAGATATCTGGGGCCTTAAGTTAGCTACCCCCCCAGGAGCAATTATATGGCAATAAGGCACCGCCAGAAGTATAATTAACCTTATATTTATAAACGAAGGCCTATACTAGAGACTTAAAAGGTGCAACCCTAAAGAAGAATGGGCACTCGCCTTAGACTATATCCCTATCCAGATACAACTAGATCTAGATATTAAGGCGCAACTAAATAGTAAAAGATACGCAATAAGGAAGCTTAAGATAGACAGTTTCCTTAATATAGTTAAACAACAACTTTAAGACCTAGAAGAAATCCACCTAATACCAAACAAGTGAGGCTTATTAGCTACCCCTAAGGAAATTAACTAAAGACTAAAAAGGATCCAGGCAGCAATCAAAAATAGGCTAAAAGAGCACTGCCTAGTCTTAAAACCGGGCCCCTACGCGTGATATGCATAGTCCATATAATATACGGTTCTTATTGCCAACTAATAACGAGCAAGAAGGAAATATATAAGTAGCTACAACCCTAAAGACAAGAGATAATACAAAGATATAAGAAACTAGTTAAAGAATACCCTAAAAAAAGAAGCAAGGAACAATTGGAGACGGTTTATAAATAAGCACACTTTTAACCTAAGCCTCCCCTATAATAAGGGCCTTTAGGCCATAGCAAAATGGGTAAAGAAAAAGGCAGGGCGCCTAATAGAAGACCTATACTTACCACCCCTATAAAGAGCAGGGGAATTATAGGCCACTAATAATAACAATAAGAAGGTAAAAATCCTTATAGAAAGGTTCTTCCCCTAACCGGCTCTAGTAGACCTTAGTAACATTATAGGTAAAACACCAGTGACTTACCTATGGGTCGACAGTGACATAATAATAAAGGAAATGGCCAGAACTATTAGCCGCCTTTTAAATAATATAGCACTAGGACTAGATGGGATTCTAAATAAGACCTTAAAGACCTATAGACCACTTATAGCACCTTAGCTTATAGATGTAGCCAAAGCATACTTTACTATAGGCTACTACCCGCGACTCGGAAGATCTATAACGACGGTTATCCTATAAAAAGAAGGCAAAGCAGATTACTTAATCCTAGGAAGCTACCACCCTATTGCCTTAGAAAATACCCTTAGTAAGGTCTTAGAAAGGGTAATAGCGGACCATATAGTAGATATAGCCAAGGAACACGCCCTACTACCATAAAGTTAAATAGGGGCAAGAAAGAACCGCTCAATACTATTAGCACTTACGCTACTCGCTGCCACCATTAAATCTGTATAGGCGATGTAAAGGGACTTTATAGTATTAATACTTAGCCTAGATATTAGTAGTGCCTATAACAATATACCCTATAAGCGCCTCCTATATATCCTTAGGGCAAAGGGCTTCCTAGAATAGATTATACAATTTGTCCAAGGGTTTACAGGCCAAAAGGAAACATTATTAGTCTTTAGTGGATACCAGAGCCCCCCTATTGCAGTTATAATAGGAATACTACAAGAATTACCCCTCTTACCTATACTCTTTCTTTTCTTTATAAGCAACCTACTTAATTCCTTTAAGGAAGGGGTGACCTAGGGAATAGGCTTTATTAATGACACAAACCTAATTACATACGGGCCAATAGCCGCTGAAAATTGCAGAACACTAGAGAAAGCCTATAATACCTATATAGAATAGGCAAGATAATATAGAGTCCAATTCTCACAAGAGAAATACCAGCTAATCCATTTTATAAGAAAATATAACCAATCTGTAGATCTCTAGCACACAATTTACATCTAAGGCTTTAGGGGTCAACCAGTTTAGGGCCTAAGGGTATTAGGAGTGTGGGTAGATAGTAAGCTCTAGTGGAGCGCATATATGGCGTAAGCGGCCCGTAAGGGCTAAGCACAGTACATCGCGTTATCCAGGATTGTTAACTCTATATAGGGTCCATGCTTCTAGAGGTCACGCCTACTATATACAGCAGTTGTCCGGCCAACTATAACGTATAGGTCCAGTGTTTGGGCCATTAGTGAAACTAAAAAAGGCCCCCCTAAATCGCTCCTTAAACCACTTTAAAAGGTCCAAATAGCCTGCCTTTAGAGTATAACAGGTGGGTATAAACGAACGGCCACAGTACTGCTTAAGAAGGAAGCCAATATTCCCCCCCTATAACTACATATTGAAGCCGCTGTAATGTAAAGGGCGTAAAATAAACGCAACTCTAATGTTACAAAGTATATTAAGACACGCTTAAATAAACTATAGAGGGACCCTAGGGTACCCTATAGGAGAACAAACCAACAACCCTAAAGCAGGGAAGATATATTAGAGAAACAGGTAAAGAAAGTAGAAGAAAAATAGTGCTGCTTTAGGGCCCAGGCCTATATAGAGGAGGAAGGGAGACGCGTAAGAGGCCAGCAAAAACAATAGCAAGAGAGAGAAAGGAGCTAAAGTAGAGTATAAAAGAACGCCGGGAAACTATCTACCGCAATGTAATACTAGTTGGACCAACGCTAGAGAGGTGTATGGGAGTTAAAGGTACAGAGGCTGTTTTAGGCAAGAGAAACCCAAGCTATAGCATAGTTAATGCTATGGGGGGTAAACACTTAAGGGCTCTAAGAAGGCCTAATAAAGGCAGAAAATATAATAGCAACACTCTTAAGAATAGGAATAATAGGACTAAAAGACTGGCTCTACTAGGTAGATGTCCTAGTAGGCAGCCTAAGATATAAATATAGCTGGCCAAAACAGACACCAAAATACGTAATACTATTATGCCCCTTACGCACTAACTAAGAAGCAATGCTCTTAGTAGCTAGTATAGAGAACTATAATACACTGCTCTTAATATAAAAAGGTCTTAAGGCGGTTACCTAGTGGCTTATTAGCTAAAAAGTGCTAGACCAGTTCTAGGTAGCAAGGGAAATAGCAATAAAAGGTAAAGGGGCAAGCAATAGGCGCCCCCTAATAACTCTACAGTAGTAGAGTGAAAGTTTGTGATACTAGCATGTCTGTAGACTTATTATGGCAGCAGTGGTTCTAAAGGAGGTTAAAAAGTAAGGTAGTAGAGCATTATAGGCGACTTGTAGGCGCCTTATAGGCGCTAAGTAGGCGAGTCCTAAAAGGCGGGGAGATAGATTATGGGGTTTTCTTATTTTCTTAAATAGAGTTTTCTCCCTATATGTAAATAAGGAGTAGTCCACGTGGGCCCAATAGGGATCCGAATTGGACGTTAAGCAATGAATTATTATTATTATATAGTTATACATTATAGGCTAGTAATATGCTTATTAAACGATCTTATAAGTCTTTATATAGCTAGAATGCCCTACTATAGGGGAGTTGTATATAAATTTAAGTATCTTAAATTATAAAGGTTTGGAATTTAGAACTACTATCTTCTATTAATAGTATAATTAATTATTTTATATTTTATATTTAGTAAGTATAATATTCTTATACTGTTGTTTTCCTATTTAAATCGCTTTTATTACATCTATTATCCATATATTATTCTTATATTTATATTCTATTAGTTTATTAATTTCTATTTCCCACTTATTAACTTCTAATTTATTTCTTTTAAGTTCTATATCTAGGAATATAGGGTGTAGTTTTTTAAAGCATTTAGGGGGCAGTAAGATCTATAATTAATTTACAATCCGTTTATCTAAAGCGTTTATAAATAGGTCCTATAATTATTATATTAATATATTAGGCTTCTAATTAAGTTTACCTAGTTAATATATAATCTTAAAGTTAAATTATAAGAGGTATTCGGCCTAATAAATTTAGCGCTATATTAATTGCTTTATAGTTATAAAGTACTATAGGTTCTTATAGTCCGTTAACACGTATATTAGGAATATTAATCCTTTAAGTTTAGGGCGCCATTATTTAAAGCACCTAATAATCGCAAGCAGTTCCCCATTATATATTTCATAGTTTAATTTAGTAGGGGCAAGTTTCTAGGAGAGAAAGGCTACTAGATATAGCTTACTATTCTTATTATATTATAATAATACTCCCCCTAGTATATAATTAGACAAGTCTATTTTAATAGTATATTTAAGGTTAGGGTTTAAGTAAGTAAGAATTAAAGTAGTTATAAAACAATATTTTAAGTTATTAAAAGCTTATTTACATCTAGTGGTCTATTTAAATTTTATGTTTTTCTTTATTAGGTTTACTAACGGCTAGGTAATTTCCAAAAAGTAGTTAATAAATTATTAATAGAAATTTACAAATCTTAGAAATCCTTAAACGTCTTATATATTGCTAGGGCTTTTCTAGTTTATAATTGTAGCAACTTTCTTAGGGTCTATTTTAATTCTATTACGGGATATAATTAAACCTAAGTATATAACCTTAGACGCGTGGAACTTGTATTTCTTAATATTATATTATAGGCCCGCATCTTATAAGCGTTTAAGGACTATTCTAATATATTTTTAATATTCTAAAAGCGAGGACGAGTAGATTAAGATATTATTAATATACACGGTAATAAATACATTAAGGAATTTACGCAGCGTATTATTAATATATTACTAAAATATACTAGGACCGTTCATTACGCTAAATAGTATTACTAGGTATTTAAAGAGTCCCCATTATATACGAAAAGCTATATATTTCTTATCTCCTTTACATATACGGATTTTATTAAAGGTAGTAACTATATTAAGCTTTATAAAGTACCGTGCTTTTACTAAATAGTTAAGCATCTCTTAAATTAAAGAAATTATATATTAGTTTTAAATTATAATTATATTTAGAGCTTAATAATTAATATAAAATCTTAAGCCTCCTCCTAGCTTTTTAATAAATAATATAGGTAAGGCGAATAGAGATTAACTAGAGCAAATAAATCCTTTTTCTAAATACTTATTAAGGTATTATTATATTATAAGCAGTTCTGCTTATAATATGCCGTATAGCGGACTAAACTTTGGTATTATACTAGGTTCAAGTTCTATCTTAAAATTATACTTATTATTACGGCGCTAGTGGAAAACGGTGGATCTTGGCAGACGTGGATTATAGTAGACGCGAGTCACGTAACTCAAGGACCGCATAAAATATCGAGCGGCGCTGCTATTCTTCTCCTTCCTTTCTCTAGCTTTGGATCCTCGTTTATAGACTACCAATTATACAGGCTTGCGCGTCCCTCTTACCATGCTCGTGCCTTGATTAACTAAGTTGCTAATATTATCCAAAGCTTAACTACTCTTTCTTCCTAAAAAGGAACTTAAATATATCTATAAAGGACACAGAATAGGACCCTAAGGACATTACTAGGATCATAAGGACAGGATAAACCCCTAAGAGCTAAAAGAACACGAACAGAACGTGAAACCTAAGAATAGGATATGCACGGACCAGAACCCCTAAAAAATAAATAAACACCAGAAATTACTTAATACCCCTACCACCATGCCAAGAAATACAGCAGCTAGTAAAGCTGCTGTAGGACTCGCAAATACCTCTAATAGTAAAACAGTCGCCGTCTTAACCCCCCAGGAAGAGCTCGTAGCAGCTAATACCAAAATTGAACGGCTTTAAGAGCTGCTTGAAACCAGAGATACCCCTATACCTAGTAAGGAGTTATTAGACACCTAGAGACTTGCTATAGTCCTTAAAACCCTAACCCAACGTACAGTATCAGCATCGTTGCGGTCCACAAAGGTTGCGGACCCCCTATTGCTTACAGATGGAACTGACCCTACATTCAACAATTGGAAGCTTTAATTGCAAGATAAGCTTAAAGTTAATGCGGACCACTTCCCTACTACCCAAGCTAAAATGGCCTACGTCTTTGGCCGTACTAGTAGGGACGTATAGACGCATCTACGTCCATAATACGCCTAGGACTTGGCAGATCCCTTCCTCTCTAAAGAAGAGATAGTCAACCACCTATCTTCCATTTATAAGGACCCCTTTAAGACATAGAACGCCCGCCTTAATTACAAAGCTCTTAATATAAAGACGATAGAGACCTTTTTAGCCTTTTAGACCCGCTTTCTGCACCTAGCTGGCTAAGCCTAAATTCCCCATAAAGACCTAATGCTAGACCTCTTTAATAAGCTTACCCTAGACCTATAGCGCGCCGTACTACCAGTTTTTACTACTATACAGACGCTAAAGGTACTTATAGACCACTGCCTAGCTATTAACTAAGGCCTCTATTAAATTAAGGTATAATCTAAGTGGTATAAAGCTAGAAACTCTCTAAACCAGACTATAAGCACTTTATAAACGGCCTGTAACACCCTAGCACAATCTATAACTCCTACGGCACCAGCCATACAGCCCGCCGTTAATTTAGCAGCTAGCTGTGCAGCTAGTCCTACTATGGGTCTAGCGCACACTTGGTCTATATACAACGACCCCTATAAATAGGCCCTTAGCAATTAAGGAGCTTGCTTCTTATACGGCCAAAAAAACCACTTTGCAAAGAATTGCCAGACAAAGGCAAAAACAGGCGAGGTTCTGTTAATTTAGGAGGACAGTATAGAGTTAGAAAAAGAGGAACCCTAAAGAAAGACTCCTCTCTAGGGTTAAAAGAGATTAATATATTATATATTAATCTAGGTTAGCTAGTTAGTAGAAGAAGCTACACTATCCCTTATACCTTATTCCATAATGGATATTAAGTTTTAACCTCTACTTTGGCTAACTCTAGAGCAAATACCTTTGCCTTAATAAACACCCAGTGTGCTATAAGGCTAGCTGACTTTTTAAATGCACTCCTTAAAGAACTGCCCAAACCAATTCCTATTCGCGGGTATAACAGACGGATAGGACTACCCATTATAACTATATTACGGATTTACCTCTATATAGATAGACAAAGGTAGTATAATATCCCCTTTCTCATTACGGACCTAGGAAGCCATAATATAATCTTAGGAAGAAAATAGCTAGCCTATCTAGGCTTACAGCTTAACGTATGGAGTAGACGGCTTGTCTGGCCTAAAACCCTACCCCCAACACCCTCTTTTATAAAGGAAATCAGCATTACAATAGAAAACCTTATGCGGCCATAGATAGACACCGTTTACCAGGCTAATGCTATACATAGGGACCAGGCTTTTAAAAAGAATATACAGCTTAACCCGCAACGGATCTATATACTACGCCGCCCCTAGACTACCTATGTCATGCCACCTACACCAGAGATTAAAAAAGTTAATAAAAAGCTAGCGGAGCTCCCCATAGGGAACTCAGGCCCTATATAGCCACAAAGAATAGCAAGGAGCATTAGACGCTATACTAAACGTATAGACCGGAGGGATAACTTACGGAAGATAGAATAGGAGCTAAGAAAGATTATAAACCCTAAGCCGCAAAATACGGCCTAATAACAGTCCGTAAAGAAACCTATAGACCTCCCACTAGTTAATATCTGCTGTATTAGCGCTATAGGATTCTACTAGAACTTAGTTCAACCTAATACTATTACCTTTACTACTAGCTTATATAAAATTAATCAAATAATTAAGAAAAAGGAAAATAAGTTTAGCAAATAAAAAGGCAAGCTTATAGACAAGGAGCTAGTAGAACAGAAACTACCCTATTAATACTAGAAATTTAAGGACGTGTCCTCCAAGGTAGTATTAGATATACTCCCGCCTTACCAACCATACAACTACAAAATTAAGATTGAGCTAGATAAGGAGGACACACTTAGCTATAGCCCCCTTTGTCAGCAGTCTACTGCCAAATTATAGGCTATAAAGCAGTACCTTATTAATAACCTAAATAAGGGCTTTATTAAACCTAGTTAAGCCCCTTTTAACTCGCCTATTCTCTTTACCAAAAAGCTAAACGGAGGACTTCGTTTTTACATTAACTACTGTAAACTAAATAATATAACCCGCAAGGACCGCTACCCACTGCCCTTACTTAATAATACTTTAACCTAAATAAGTAGAGCTAAGATCTTTACTAAGCTCAATATCCGTCAGGCCTTTTACCAGATTAGGATAGACCCTAAATTAGAAGATCTTACTACATTTCGGACCTGTTATGGAATATATAAATACAAAGTACTTTCTTTTGGACTAACTAACGGACTGGCTACGTACCAGCGATATATAAATAATATACTCTTTAACTACCTTAATGACTTCTATACGGCCTACCTAGATAACATTATAATCTACTCTAAGAATAAGTTAGAACACGAGGAGTATGTCTATAAAGTCCTACAACAGCTCCGCAAGGCTGGTCTCTAGGCTAATATCAGAAAATTAGAATTTAGTGTTAAGCGTATAAAGTACCTAGGTTTTATTATTAGTATAGATAGAATTAAGACCGATCTAGAGAAAACGGCTATAATTGACCAGTGGACACCCCTATGGACCGTAAAAGGGGTGTAATTATTTTTAGGTTTCTATAACTTCTACTAACGCTTTATTAAGAACTACAGTAGGATTACCTGGCCTCTTAACTACCTTACTAGGAAAGACCAGCCATTCTACTTTAACGCTATATGTATGCAGGCCTTTAATAAGCTTAAAAAACGGCTAGTATCGGCTCCCCTACTTGCCCACTTTAACCTAGAACGGCCCTTAATGCTAGAAACTAATGCCTTAAACAGCGTAATAGCCGGCGTTTTCTCCTAGAAGTAACTGAATGGAAAATAGCACCCTATTGCATACTATTTAAAGACTATAATAGATGCTAAGCTAAACTACCACATCCATAATAAAGAAATGCTGGCTATTGTCTCTAGCTTTTAGCAATAGTGTATATAGCTAGAGGGGATCCCTAAGCCTATTAAGGTAGTTTCGGATTATAAGGCCCTAGAATACTTTATAATAACTAAGGCCCTTACGGCCCAGTAGGCACGCTAGGCGGATATCCTATCTTAGTTTAACTTCTTAATTATGTATAGACCAGGCGCTATAAACCGTACAGATACTCTTATAAGGCGTAAACAGGACCTAGGTAACCAGGCGGCTATAAAGATCTTATTATAGACCTAGATACTACTATGACCAAAGCACCTCAACCCCTAGATATAGGCAGAGCTAAATACGGACCCTTTAGATGCTAAGATATGTTCTATTAACTCCACGGAACTTAACCTTATTAATAAACTACTATAGGCAAACTATACGGCCCCTTCTTTACAGGAGTACTGTAAAAAGGTAAAGGATGCTACTAGCCTATAGTCCCTTAAAAACGGACTACTTAAGCACTAGGAATGGCTAGTGGTGGTAGAGGAACAGAATTTATGGACCTAGCTTATCGCCAAAGCATATACCTAGGTCTCTATGGCCCACCTTAGAAAGAATAAAACTTATAAGATTATTAGTAACCATTACTACTAGCCTAGAATGGTTACAGATATTAACCGCTATATACGGAACTATAACAACTACTATAGGTCTATAATTCCACGGGATAAAACCCTAAGACTATTAAAGCCACTCCTAATACCAGAACGCCCCTAGCAGTATATCTCTATAGACTTTCACAAGCTGCCTACAGACCGTGACGGATATAATATAGTAATAATCCTAGTTAACTGCTTTGGTAAGCGCCCATTCTTAATCCCCTGTTACAAGGATATTAATACCAAGGAGGTAGCCTAACTATATATCCATTATATCTACTAAATTTACGGACTACTAAATACTATTATATCCGATTACAGGCCGCAGTTTATATTGGCCTTCTAGAATAAGTTTACTTGCACCTATTTAGCTAGAAATAGAATACTTACCCTATATAAGCTTTAACTGGGAAAAACTGAAGGGGCTATAGACCGTACACAAAAAACTGTCTTATAAGGAAGCCCAGCAATATACCAAACGCTTAGAAGAAGCTTGGATAATAGCCTATATAAATCTAGAAAAGGCCTAGAGATTAATGGAACAGTAGGTAAATAAGCATAGGCGCAAGCCTGACTTTACTATAGATAATAAGGTTTGGGTTATAACAAAAAACTAGAAGATAGAACGGCCTAGCTGTAAGCTAGACTATAAAATAGCAGGACTATATAAGATCCTTAACAAAGAAGGCAACTTGTATAAGGTTAAGCTCCCGGACTTAATTAAAGTCTATCCTATCTTTTTGCCGGATAAGCTACGGAAGGCTGTAAATAACCTACTACCTAGATAAAAGAATGAGCCTCCCCTACCAATTTAAGTTAATGGCGACGATAAATAGGAAGTTAATAAAATACTAGCCTATAAACTAGTACAAGGAACGCTACAATACCGTGTCTAATGGAAAGGCTATAATTTAGACCCAACCTGGTACCCCGCCTAGAACTTTATAGGCTGCCCCTAGAGACTTAAAGAATTTTATAACTAATACCCTAATAAACCCAGACCCCCGAAGTACCTTAACGAGTGGATGGAGTGCTGGTATAGCGAAGACGATAGGCTGCCTATTGAGCATAAAGACAAGAATACCCCACGGACATAATATGGACATACAAAGCCTAAGGGCAGGCTTTTTTGGAGGGGGGAGTAATGTTACGGCGCTAGTGGAAAACGGTGGATCTTGGCAGACGTGGATTATGGTAGACGCGAGTCACGTGACTTAAGGACCGCATAAAATATCAAGCGGCGCTGCTATTCTTCTCCTTCCTTTCTCTAGCTTTGGATCCTCGTTTATAGACAATCCAATTGTATAGGCTTACGCGTCCTTCTTCCCGTGCTCGTGCCTCGATTGACTGAGTTGCTAATAGGTATCGTTGTTACTAGTTATACAGTTTGCATATAATGCAACACTATAGGAAGGAATAGAAACATTACTATTTAAGGCGAATTACGGGTACAAGCCAAGAATATTATTATCGCCACATTAAGTAAAAAAGACGAGTAGCATAGCTAAATAAAGAATAGAGACGTTAATAAATATTTATACAGACCTTACGGAAATAGCTAAACTAGTATAGCAAAGAATAAAAAGGTACTATAATGCTAAGAGATCTAAGGGACCAGATCTTAAGGAGGGAGATAAAGTGTAGCTACTATATAAAAATTTCAAGAGTCGACGACTAAGTAAGAAGTTGGACTATATTAGACTAGGACCTTTTAAAGTTAAGTAAGGAATTTTATTGGTTATGTATAAGTTAAACCTACTAGCCAAGATAAGAATCTACCCAGTATAATATATCGCGATGCTAGAACCAGCATACGGAAATATTAAACCACTAGTCTATAAGGCAGACACATATAGAGGATAGGAAGAAGACAAATAGCAAGTTTTAAAGATTATTAGTTACAAGGATGTAGATAACAAAACGTAGTATAAAGTAAAGTAGATAGGCTATAGTAAGACTACCTAGGAACCACTAAGCAACCTAGAGAACGCTATAGGAAAGGTAAAGGAGTATTAAAAGAAAAAGGATCAGGTAATATTAATAAAGAAGGATTGCTAAAGAACGAGTTACCTAAGGGGGACCTAAGAGGAGCACCTACTAAGCTACTTAGAGTTGTTTCCCTTTTAATGGAAAGAGGGTCCTTTCTTTTCTTACCAAGTTCCTAAAGGCCCTGTTCCACAAGTTTTTACTCCTTGAAACAAACCTTCTTATAAACCTTCTTAAGACGGGTTAACCGAGCGAACGCAGTCTATTAAGACTTAAAGGAGCAACGCTAAGCCTTAAGGGCCTAAGCAGTCTCTTTAGAAGAACGGTGGAGTTTAGCGCGCGTGGCGGCCAACTTAGACTTAAGCTTTACAGCGGTAGATTAAACACAAGACCCTATAATAAGTTACTTAGGAAACTTAAAGACTATTAAGAGTTATAGGACGCGTATACTTAGCGTTAGAAACAAAGCGAACATTACAGGATAATTAAATATTTGCTTTAGTGCACTCTAAGTAAAATAAGGGTTGTCGAGACAAGGGACTCGCTATTATAATATATACTAACCCCGCTTTCGCATAACGAGAATATGGAGATAACATTATCTTACCAAGTAACAGTATAGCAGCTACAGTGCGAGCACAATGTTGCGCTTATAAAGAAGAAGAGGCTTTAGGTATAATAAGCAAGGATATTAACCAGACTAATTAAACAGATATTACACCTCTAGTAGACAACTTAGAGATATTAGGAATCTTTAAGGACAAAGATAAAGAGGAGGGAGATAGTATTACGGACGCTTTAAGTACAATATTACGACTACTTAGAGAAGAGTTGGAGGAAGCTAGTTGGTTAGTATAGGCACAGTCCAGAATGGATTTAGTGGAACCATGTAACAAGGAATAGTAAGCAAGTCACGTGGTGTTATACGTAGTGTATAGAGTATACGTAGTGTATGCCTGCGTATAACACGTATAACACGTACCTTATATACAAGAGAGGATTTCTTAGGAGTACGGTTGTGTATTTAAAGGACCTCAGTCCCTACCGTAGATAGTTCTTTCCTTATAGTAAATCTTAGAATATAATTGGAGTTAGTCTGTTGGGCAACTACTCCATTAGTTATTATTACGTTGTTAATTTGTTCTTACCTATATACCCAGCCTAATAACAGGACCCACTGTAGTTACTGCTACAAGGTTCCGTTACACTAGTTCTATAATCCAATCCTTACCCTCCAGTGCTCCCGCTGCCGCCACTATAGGCTAAGAATTTATATTATATAACGAACATTAAGCCCTATAATCCCGCTACTTGCAATTTCCATAGCACCTACTATAGAACCCTAGGAGACTCTAACATTTAGTAAAGGGGTAAGGGCCCACTAGATAACGTAGAGTCGCCGTATAAGCCTTATAAGGCTAGTATTAATTAGCTCTCTACCTTATATAAGTAATATAGGTTACTTACAATTATATTTAGAGACCCACGGCTCTAAATCAGAATTGCATTTATATATAAGGGCCTCCTTGTCCGAACCTACTTCTCTAAAACACCCCCTACCTAAGCCTCTATATTAATTGCTAGTAAAGCTTTTACCCTCTCTTGCTTATTCTAAGAGTAGTTAGTTATATAGGTATATTATACAGAGAGAAGAGTTTACTTATATTATGGCAATATTGCCAGAGAATCTCTTGTATAATAGGGCGGGAAGTATACCAGACAATTATATTTCCCAATTCTTAATAAAGGACAATATTGGTGGGATTTAAACTTATAATCTATTAAGTTTAAAGTTAGTATATATTTACCTACGCCACCTACACGCCTTTAGTGATTACCTTTTGCCTAAAATTATTTTATTTATATGCCCCCTTTCCCCCCTTTAGTGTTATATAGCACACCCCTTATATACTTTCCCTCGTATAACTATAAGAGAATACTTAGAATCTTATAAGCTGTCCAGTCCTTCGCGTATTCTAATGCCTTAAGTATTTATAGAGTAGTACTCATACAATCCTATGGAACGTGTAATGGGACTAGCCCAATTACAATAGGAATGTTTCGGTGAAACACTTAACAGATAAATTCTAAAGCTTTAACCAAATTCTACCAAAATCCGTTAAAGACTGCGTGCGTATATGCGTACGCATCAACCACCAAGCCCCTAAATATTTAATTATATAATTCTCTTGTTATTCCCTTCTCTTCTTTATACAACGTCTTATACTCTGCAAGAGCTATATACCCTTAGATTTAGATAGAATTTATATTATTCCTTTAAATCTTCCCCAAAGCCTCTTCGCGCCCTTATATTACGTTGCGTTAAAATAACTACTATTAAAATAGCAAACAAACCCAAATCCCTTTTAATAACCATAAGTATTATAACCCTAGCTAGGGAACAGTTAACCATAATACAACAGTCCTTTATAGACGCCTTAGCTTAGCAGCGGGCTGTACTAGAAGCCTAGTACCAGCAATTAATAGAAGCACTCCGTAAAGAACTCCGTAATGTTAAGGCATTTACGTTATAGACCCTAATAGTAACACCTATAAACAAGATTAAAATAACGGTACCTAAACCTAACCTATTAAATGCGAACACTAAACTAGTAACAGTAGCTTAACCTACACCTATAGCAAACCTAGTACCTACTATAAAATCCAAAAAGCTCCCTAATCCTCTAATGTTTAATAGAAACCAAAATAACCTATATTCCTTTATAACTAAGCTCCGTCTTAAACTCTTAATAAACTATAATTAATACCCTATTAAGGCTAGCAAGGTTAGCTATAGAATATCTCATTTAAGCAAGGACGCTGCATAAACCATAAATCCATTCTTCCGTAATAGCACTTTCGTTAATTTCAAAACCTTTATCTCTCTACTAGAATAAATGTATAATAACGCTAGCTGTAAATACACAGCTATTACCAAACTTAAAAACCTATAATAACGGAACCAAGACTTCACTAGCTTCTTTTTAGAATTTTTAGGCCTTATTAGCGAGCTAGATTAGAATAAAGCCGCTAGAGTTACTACCCTTTAACAAGCTATTTTGGATGAGATTAGAGCCTAGTTAGTAGGTAAAGAACTGCCAAAAAACCTATCCAAATTTGCTACAATATATTAACAAATAGATAAAGACCTTTAATATAACAAATAGACTCGTTCTCTAAAGTTAACCATACCTCGCGTTTAAAACTCCATAAAACCGGTATATACTCTAAGGCACGATCCTTCTCTAAGACCTAAAAGCCCTACGTACAACCCTATAGACCTTAATGCTACCTAATCCTATACACCCTTGGGAACTGACAAACAAAGAACTTAAGCCATAAATAGAGAATGCTTTAGATGCAGTAAAAAAGGATATATTTAAAAGCATTGCCAAACTCACCCCTTTAAAAAGGTCCGCCGTAGTTCCTCCTATTCCTCAAATTATACCCATTCCTTAAGTTGTACCTATTCCTTAAATTGTACCCGCTCTATAAATTGTACTCGGACATCACGAAGCACCTTACCTTTAGTTAACTTGGAAAATAAATTATCCTAAGGCCAAGTCGCGCCTTAGGATAAAAAGTGGAAGAGTATAAGTGTTTAGGCTCTTCTAGCGCTAATATATAACATAACTCCCTTAATGTACTTAGCAAAATTCGAATACTTAGTAAATAAAAGGAAGTATAAATCCTTACAGACAGCAGAGCTACCAGCATAGGCTTTATTAATATAAACTATACAAAAACTTAACGCCTAAATTTAAAGAAACTTAATAAGCCCTAAGGCCTATAAGGCTTTAACAGTAAACCCTTAATACATAGCAAACTAACGCACTACGCTCTTATAAAATTACGAATAGGCAAATACCTTAAATATATATCCCTATTTGTAACACCCTTAAAGCATTATAAGATAATACTTAGTGTCTGAATAAGGTTCTGTAATATAGTAGACACGGTTGCTTGTAACCAATTAGGTTAACCACGTGAGCTAAGCGAGCTCAGGAGATCCATCAAATTCCACCTATAGAAGTAGGAGAGACGAAGAAAAGAAGAAGAAATTGATTGAAACTAAAACCCCCCCCCACCGTGATTCCAATACTTAGATATAGATAGCTAAAATAATACAACCCTTTAATTAGCTGGGTTAAAGAAACACTAAAGTTCCATACAACTTACTACCAAAGTTATTACTTAATAACCCATTTACCCTACAAATATATATATAACTATTTAAATTTAATATAATACAAATTACCCTTACTATAAGCCTTAAATTAAAACGATAAAGCCATAACTGCTAAATATAGTAAAGAATATAAAGATCTTATATTAAAACCTCTTAAAATTCGTATAATATAAGCCGCGCCCTTTATCTTGTTAGTAAAAAGATAAGATTATAAAATCTTTGCTATAACCATAGAAGACATTAAGAAAGCACTAAAACCAAAATAGTATATTAATCCTTAACCTCTTGTACCTAAAGAGTACCATAATTTAATTAACAAGTTTAAAAAATAATTTATAAACCAACTAGCCCCATACTAAGATAAGCACGATTTTAAGATAAAACTTAAACCTGGTATAACACTAAAGTTTAGTCCGCTATATAGTATGTCATAAAAAGAACTACTTATAATACAATAATACCTTAACAAGTATTTAGAAAAGGGATTTATTCGCCCTAGTTAATCTCCATTCGCCTTACCTATACTATTTATTAAAAAGCTAGGAGGAGGCTTAAGATTCTATATTGATTATTAAGCTCTAAACGCAATTATGATCTAAAACCAATATCCAATTCCTCTAATTTAAGAAACGCTTAACTATTTAGTAAAGGCACGGTACTTTATAAAGCTTAATATAGTTGCCGCCTTTAATAAAATTTATATATATAAAGGAGATAAAAAGTATATAGCTTTTTATATATAATGGGGACTCTTTAAATACCTAGTAATGTCATTTAGCGTAAAGAATGGTCCCAGCACGTTTTACCAATACGTTAATAATACGCTTTATAAATTCCTTAATATATTTATTACTGTGTATATTAATAATATCTTAATCTACTTGTCCTTGCTTTCTAAACATTAAAAACACATTAAAATGGTCCTTAAACAACTACAAGATACGGGCTTATAATATAATATTAAGAAATACAAGTTCTATACGTTAGAGGTTACATACTTAGGCTTAATTATATCCTATAATAGAATTAAAATGGACCCTAAAAAGGTCACTGTAATTATAAACTAGGAAAGCCCTAGTAATATATAAAATATTTAAGGATTTCTAGGATTTGTAAACTTCTACTAACAATTTATTAACTACTTTTTGGAAATTACTTAGCCGTTAATAAACTTAACAAAGAAGAATATAAAATTTAAATAAACTGCTAAATACGAACAAGCTTTTAATAACTTAAAATATCACTTTATAACTACTCTAATTCTCACTTACTTTAACCCTAACCTTAAATATATTATTAAAACAGACTCGTCCAATTATACGCTAGGGGGAGTATTGTCGCAATATAATAAGAACGGCGAGCTACATCTAGTAGCCTTTCTCTCCCGGAAACTCGCCCCTACTAAATTAAACTATAAGATATATAATAAGGAACTACTTACAATTGTTAAATGCTTTAAATAATGGCGTCCTAAGCTTAAAGGATTATTGTTTTTAATATACGTGTTAACAGACCACAAGAACCTGCAGTACTTTATAACTATAAAGCAATTAACGCAGCGCCAAATTTGGTAGGCTAAATATTTATTGCAATTTAACTTTAAGATTATATACTAACTGGGCAAACTTAATTAGAAGCCTAATGTATTAATATAACAATTATAGGACCTAACTGTAAATACTTTAGATAACCAGATTACAAATTAATTATAGATCTTATTGCCCCCTAAGCGTTTTAAAAAACTACATCCTATATTCCTAAACACGGAACTTAACAGTAATAAATTAGAAGTTAATAAATAGGAAATAAAAATTAATAAGCTAATAGAATATAAATATAAGAACAACATATGGATAATAGATATAGTAAAAGCAATTTAAATAGGAAAACAACAGTATAAGGATATTACACTTGCTAAATACGAAATTCAAAATAATTAATTGTACTATTAATAGAAGATAGTAGTTCCGAACTCCAAACCTTTACAATTTAAGATACTCAAATTTGTATACAACTCCCCTATAGTAAGGCATCCTAGCCGTGCAAAGACTTATAAAATTGTTTAACAAGCATACTACTAGCCTATAATGCACAACTATATACGAAAATACGTTTAAGTATATAGGATGTGCGTACATGGAAAGACCTCTTATGTAAAGAAGTAAGGAGTATTTTAACCGCTACCAATTCTAATACAAAAATAGCGCGACATCTTAATTAACTTTATAGTTAATTTGCCTAATAGTAATAGGTTCACAAATGTTATAGTAGTCGTTAACCGCCTTATAAACATACAATATATAATTCCCATAGACTTAATTAATACAATATTAGTAGCTAAATGTTTTATTAAGTACGTTTTTAAGCTACATAGACTTTCTAACTCAATAATATCCAACTATAAAAGCTAGTTCGTTTTAGACTTCTAGCAAGCTCTATATAAAAAATTAAGTATTCAAATACAACTTTTAACTATATTTTATCCAGAGATAGATAATCAAACCAAAATTACAAACGCGATTATAGAATAATACCTATAAATATACTACTCCTACCTACAAGACAACTAGGAAAAATGGCTACCTTTAGCTAAGTTTACTGCGAATAATATAATAAATATATTAATAGGCGTAACACTATTCTACGCGACCTATAGACAAGACCCTTAACTTAGATTTAAGCTATAACCTAATATTAACATAATAGGACCTACATTTAAACGGATCCAGTTAATTAACGTATATAACTTTGCTAATTAAATAAAGCAGTTAACGGAACTATTACAAAGTAAATTAATGTATGCTTAAATATTATAGAAATGGCATGTAAACAAAGGACAAGCCCCTGCATAGGACTTTAAGAAAGGTAATATAGTTTACCTAAATACATAAAACCTAAAGACTTAACGGCCCTTAAAGAAACTTAATTGGAAGTTTATAGGCCTATACTAAATTAAAAAGAAACTAAGCCTATACACCTATAGGCTTAAACTGCCGACTAAAATAAAAATACACCTAATATTATATATAAGCTTACTACAACCCTTAAAAGATAATCCTATAACTTGTAAAGTACTACTGCTACCTCCCATAATTATTAACAACGGTAATAGTTCTTACTTTATTAACTTAATTAATAATATACAATAAAAAATATAATCTAAACAATTTAAACTTCTTATTAAGTGGAAAGGATATAAAACATAAACCTAGGAAACCTATAAACAAATTAAGGCTGACGCGCCTTCCCTAGTAAAAGAATTCCATAAAGACTATCCTTTATAGCCTACTCTGGCTGGATGGACACGATATAAAGATAAATAACTGCCACCTAATATAAATACATAAAACATAATAGCAGGAAACTTAAATTTAAAAAGAACTTCAAAAGTATTATAATGTTTATAACATGGTCACATAACACGCAAGATATTAAGGAACTTTAACCGCCGGTTAAAGTTGTCTAATTAGTTAGAGTTGCCTCGCTAAGACCGCTACCTAGCGCTAAAATATAACCTGTAATAAAATTATAAATTCCTAATTAAGTTAAATTATTTTAAGCCTTTGGCTAAAGGGGGGGTACTATAATGGGACTAGCCCAATTACAATAGGAATGTCTCGGTGAAACACTCAACAGATAAATTCCAAAGCTTTAACCGAATTCTACCGAAATCCGTTAAAGACCGCGTGCGTACATGCGCACACATTGACCACCAAGCCCCTGAATATTTAATTATATGATTCTCTCGTTATTCCCTTCTCTTCTTTATGCAATGTCTTGTACTCTGCAAGAGCTATATACCCTTAGATTTAGATAGAATATATATTATTCCTTCAAATCTTCCCCGAAGCCTCTTTGCGCCCTTATAGAACGACGTCAAGAACCTAAAAATACTCTCTTTAGCTTATCATTTATTCCAGGTATTAAAAGAACTTTAATTACAAGCTATAGGAGTTATGGAAATCTTATATACTAAAGAGGCTAGTTCCACCATTAAATAGCTATTATATAGCTATTAAGTGGAATTGGATTCTTGTTAATATAGGTATTAAACTTATCTAGACTCTACAGACGAGTATGTTTTAAATAATGCTAAAAACAAGCCTTATAGAAGGCGGAGAGGTTTTCTTTAGACTCTAAAGGCGACTTTTAAGTTTTTTTAGTTGCGTACAATATAGTTAAACCTAAAGTATTGCTTTCTCGCGGAATCTCTCCCAGAGCTTTTATACGCTAAAAAGCTTCTTTTCTCCTTTAATAGTAATATAATTATTCTAATCTTTTAAAAAAGCCGTACGACACTCTAGGTTAAGAACTCATGCCACTAGATAGTAGGGAGAATTATCTAGCTTCTTAATATACTTTGCAAGCTTTTCCTTAGCACGTTAGAGTTAAGAAGTTATAAACTTATCCTTAGCCTTAATAGCTGTTACCTATAGGAAAGTTAGCTAAAGAAATATTAAGAGTATTGTATAATATACTAATACAGTCTATATTATATCCTTAAAAACATTAACTAATTCTAGAACCCTCTCTAGTATTATATAATCTCCTTAAAGAAATAGAGTTGCTTTATGGAAAAACTAAAGGAAATTATAAATCATATAAAGATATATCCATTTGCTTATTAAAAGGATATTATCTTTTAAGTCATCCTTATAGTGCTCCATATAGAGTTAAAGCCCAGCCTTTACCTTATCCTCTAAAGCCATACATAGTATAAGAAACCAGCTATTCCATCTTATACAATTATTAAGAGGAACTATTTTACCAGCACGTTTAATAAACTATATTATATAGTTAGCTAAGCTGCGGATATAAACAATATAGTTATAAAGCTTTCCCATTGGCCCCATAATATTTTAAATATTTTAACCCCTTTTACACTTTTTATCCAATGCTAGCTCTAATTCTTTATCCATCTTTTTCTTTCTTTTAACTAGCGGTAGTACTTATTATACAACTTCTTCTTCTTCTTCCTCTTCTTCTTCTTCCTGTTTCTTATCCTCTTTATTATATAAGTCTATAAGCTTCTTATCCTTTTTTAAACTAAATAGAAAGGCTTAAATAATAAGATTAATAATATGCCCCTAATAGCGAATTCTTTAATGCGTTATAATCCAGTTGATTTTATACTTAAGGCTAAGCCATTAGCCAATTATATAATAGAGAATATTGTTTAATCTAGCATTATCGCCAACAAGAGCTCCAATCTTTGTTTTAATACTATACTTAATAAGAACTGGATAAAGCGCCTCCTATTAATCTATATCACTCTAACTAGATACTATATAAAGGGCAATTAAGGTGTTCCAATATTTATCCTAGATATTAATAAAGCTAGCACAGATTCTAAGAAAAAGGGAATAACTTAAAGAGGTCCAGATATCCATAGCAAGGTAAATATTTATTTTTATAAATTAAAGTACTTTTTATACAATATCTTAACTCTTAGTAAAGTGTTTAAGAATCTAGGCTGTAATTATTAAGTAGTGTATAGGAATAATTAAGGGTGCTTCTTAATTTAATGCTTTTACAAAAGCATAAAACTTTGGCCATTCCACACATAAAAAGGGAAGCCGTTGTACAATAATTAGATCTAGAAGTGCTTGCTTTACAGTATTTTTATATACTGTGAGGTGAGGATGTGGATAGGGAGCTCAATAATAGAACAATAGGGTATATTGTATATACAGACAAATCCTTAAGGGAAAAGGAGGAGTCTATGTGCGAGGTAGGAAGGGTTTTCCCTAGGCAAGTCACCCCTAAGTTACCCCAGGGTCGCCTATACCTTATAGCTATATAACTATCTACTTAGGTTTCACCTGAAAATGCCCCCCTCTTTAAAAGGATTGTCCCCAATCCTTTATATACTTAAGCCTCAATAAAACCCCATAAAAAACCTTAATAAGGAAAAATTTTAGAGGGGAAAGAGCGTCTTAATTTTGCGTATAGAGGGATAGGTGGTATACATACGCGGCGCAAAGATATTAAGGAACTTTAACCGGCGGTTAAAGTTATCTAATTAGTTAGATTTGCCTTACTAAGACTCCCCTACATTTAACCAAGCCAGTAGTAATTTTATATACCCGGTATAGAAAATCCTAATTGGTCTATTTAACGGGTAGAGCCTATAGAGCTTAATACCATCACCTAAATTTGGTAGACCAGAAATATTCCAAAGCTCGCTTATATAGGCAGGTCGCTAGTACCTTGCAGGTAGATCGCAGGTTATTTATATACAGCTAGATTTATAGACAGTAAGGCTATATACCTATTAAATCCACCACTAACCCTACTTTAGCCTTACGCTATACTGGCGTAGCGCCATATATACTTCGCGGGTAGGTTATAGGTTACTTATATATAGCCAGATTTATAGACGGTAAGGCTATATACCCATTAAATCCGCTTCTAACCTATGCTTTAGCCTTGCGCGTTATCTATATAGCATATGCGTAGAATAGTATATAAGTTATCGGTATAGGTTACTGCCAGTAGGTCACCAGTAGGTCTTAAACCCTAGTTAAGTGGACCTATTCTCTAATATAACAATCTGCTAAGCTGGCATGGAGTAACAGACTAGGTCTATAAAGGGTGCTTTTTAAATTAAGCTTTGTTATTAGCGTACGCCATAGTCTCGCCTATAAGTCGCCGGCATAGCTAGGTTGTATTAGAGTATGGCTTATATAGGATCTTAATAAATTACTGTCGGTATCACCCGGGGGGTACTGCAATTGCAATATAAGGTAACTAGTTCTTAATTCATTTGTGTCTTTCTTGTCTACCCAAAGAGAAAGAAAGGGGTAATAAAGGTCGGGCTATCTATCGGGCCGTAGGTAGTCAGGTGACCTACGCTACGCATACAGCCCCTGCCGCATACGCTCTGCGCGTAACGTTATTTACAACCTCTACTTGTACAGACACTGGCGACATTTACAAAAAGAAAGAAGAATAACAGGCTTTATACCAAATCATTAGATAATCCATAGAAAAAGCGTAGGTAGTGGAAAAACCATTAATCCATTTCCCTTGTATGAACTGTGTGATAAAATCAAGACGTTGCGTAAGGAGAAAAGGTAAGGAGGTACAAAGAAGAAGTATATAGGTCAACAGGTACTCAGGGCAGTAATCGCGGATATCTCCGGTATTGCAAATATTGCGGATATTGCAGACGTTGCGGATATCGTTACGGATATTGCGGATATCGCTACGGATATTGCGGATATTGCGGTGGAAACAGGTAGGCGCGTACAAGGTGTTACCAAGGTGTCCCATAATAGAGTGTAGTTGAAGTCAGAACCAAAGGTGTGGCGGCTTCGGAAGGTATAAGGGTTGTAGGGCTGTTGCAGACTATAGGGGAAAATAGGTAGTAGTACGGTACCAGCGACAGGGTCGTTCGGGTGGCAGTATAATGCCAGCAACGGGGCCGTATTCGTAGGCGTATTGGCACGAATTCTTGTCTGTCTGTAGGCGTATTAGCACGGCAGTTGTCTCATTCGTAGTCACGGGCGTTTGTGGGCGCACGGGCCACATAGCCTTTATCCATACGTTCCAACACTAGCAGTTCTCTCTTTGTGCTTGTGGCGCTGTAGGGAGGCAGCAAGGTGTTGGTTTAGCTGCAGGTAGAAGCAGTAGAAGTCGGTTGGCTGCAGGCAGAGTAGTAAGGGTCTATTATAATAGCAGTACGGTGCCAGCGACGGGTTCAGTTCCGTAGGCAGATCGGCACGGAGTCTTATTATAGGGTTGGTTCGTCCTCCTCCTGGGTCTAGTTGCTGGGATATAAGTATAACGGGTGTTTGAGGGTAGTGCTGCTGTTGGGTAGCAGTCAGTGCAGCTTACTAGGGTATAGATGTAACAGGTAGTTGAGGTGTTACAGGGGTAGGTGTCTGCGTTCCAGGCGGTGTTATAACTGTGGCTGTGGGCTGGGGTATAAGTGTAATAGGTAGTTGAGGTGTCGTAGGGGTAGGTGTCTGCGTTCTGGGCGGTGTTGTAGCTGTAGCTGTAGCTGTAGCTGTAGGCTAAGCTGATTTTAGGCCAATAGTTAAACTGTTAAGAGTATGGTTTAGTCTAGCTCGCAGTGTTCCTGTGACGTTTGTAGGCGGAGCCATGACGTTCATGGGCGGAGCTGTGACGTTCGTAGGCGGAGCCGCGACGTTCGTAGGGGGAGCTGTGACGTTTGTAGAGGGAGCCGTGACGTTCGTAGGCGAGGAAGGCTCGGCTATAGGGGGGTCATTTGAGACAGCTGGGGTTAGGGTAGATGACGTTAGAGTTAATAAGCGTGATTTAAGGCGATGGTTAATAACATACAAATTAAAGGGTCCTTTATTATTGATATATAGCTTGATTTCTTTATCTGACCATTCCATAGGGTTGTCCTCGTGGGCGACATCGTATAGTGCTTGTGGTACTGACTTGCTCTTTTTATTAAAGACCCATACTCTATTACGTTGGAGTAGTTGTTTGAGTTCCTTAATTGCGGACCTGTGAGCATCCTTAAATGTCTGTACCTCGAAATTATTAAAGTCCTCTTAGTATAATTCCCATAAGCTTTTATCCTTAAAGTTGCGCTTAGTATACTCATTAATTTTGAAGTTAATATAGTTGGTAAGATCTTCTGCGGTGGTCTTATTGGTTAGGGTGATCCCATTGCCCCAGTCCAGACGTTGAATTCCTGTGTCGGACATAATTGACTGGCGTAGATCGTGGTGTAGGTAGGGGTGTAGGTAGGGGTGTAGGTCGTGATCTTATGTGTCAAGTGGTTGATGGTTATTGGGTATTGGGTGCTGCTGACGCTGCTAGGGGTACTGGCGCTCAGTAAAGAGGTCGTACTAGGTGTTGATTTGCGTGATGGACGCGAACCGAACGAAGCCTTGGTAGGAGTCGGTTCTTTAAGTTCCCAGGGCCTTGGTAGGAAGGGTTCTCCTTAGCAAACGCGACGTGATCGACGGGCCTTGGTAGGAGCGATCGCGTGTTGTCTCTCTTCGTAATAACACCGGATTCTGATCTGTGATATCACTGATCAGTGTCGGTATCACCCGGGGGGGTACTGCAATTGCAATATAAGGTAACTGGTTCTTAATTCATTCGTGTCTTTCCTCAGTCTACCCAAAGAGAAAGAAAGGGGTAATAAAGGTCGGGCTATCTATCGGGCCGTAGGTAGTCAGGTGACCTACGCTACGCATACAGCCCCTGCCGCATACGCTCTGCGCATACGCTCTGCGCGTAACGTTATTTACAACCTCTACTTGTACAGACAATTACGTTTCACCCTATATATATACCGCAGTTCTTACTGTAAGCATCAGCTTATTTTTTAATCCCTTAGAATATCCTCTACTCTACTTTTATACAGGTTATGTCTTAGCAGCAGCGCTTGCTTTTTGCCTACGCTTTGGCTACAAGGCTGGGGTGTTCCGCTTACGGTACTTATCTAGCAGTTATTAACAATTCTTAAGTTCTATCTCGTATTTCTATTTATTATACTTATTTGGCCATCCTAGCCATTTAATAAGGTACTGTGGTTGTCTAGTATAATCCTAGTAGGCAATAATTGCTTCTACTTCCTAGCTGCCTTCCTTAAGCTCTTTTACTACTAGGGGTTAAAACCTAGGGCGTAACTTATAAGGCTCTAGTAAGAAGACATAAAAGACTAGGTGGAGCCGTACTATAGTAGGTAGAAGCTCTAGCTTATATACTTACTGCCCTACGCGCTTTAGGATCTGGAACGGTCCTATAAACTTGCTGTTAAGCTTCTTATAGGGACATTTTATACGGATATTCTTGGAAGAGAGCAGGACTTATTTACTAACGGCGAAATGCTTAGCTAGATGGTAACGATTATAGTATTTTACCTAAAGCTGTTAGGCGTATATTATCAACGCTACCACTACCTTACGTGTAAGGCGTAGGCGCTATAGGTGCGTCTCTATAAGTTTAATATTTGTTAACTTGGACTCCTTTCTACCTTACTAGGCGTCTTAGACGCCGTCTAGAACTCTATCCAGAACGTTTAGCAGTTAGCCATAGGCAAGCTCAATAGGGGAACGCTTTATTATGGCATAGACCTTAGAGTTATAGGCAAAGGCTGCTTTATTAAGTAGGGAGGCCCAATTAGACTATTCCCAGTTTATAAATATACGTAGGTATGCCTTAAGCTCCTAGTTTTAACGTTCTATTTAACTATCTATCTGTAGGTGGAATATAGTGCTAAGCTTACGTTAAACGCGTAAATAGTAGCATATAGTGCTCTAGTATTTACTTATAAACACACTACCTCTATTAAAGACAATATTATCTAAAGGCCCTATTTGCGCAAAGACTCTAAATAAGAGTTCTGCGAGTTACGTAGTATTAATTATTTTATGCACTAAATAGTAGCGCACTAGCTTTATAAAACAGTCTATAAGGATGTCACGGAGCGAGCACAAGCGGTGATAATATATAGCGAATAGATATTATTAAGCTATGTACATAAACTGCGTAATAAAGTCAAGACGTTGCGTAAGGAAAAGAAAGTAGGAAATAGGGGGAAAAGGGTATATAACGTTCGCTTAGTTGCTAGGTTAATAGGTACTATGCTATACACGGGTAAGGTAGAGCTTAGGTGGCAGTTCTGGTAGAACTTTGGTAGAATTCGGCAGTTAGAGGTCCTTAAAGTTGCTAGTTAGCAACTCTAACAGTAGAGACAGCAGATTGTGGCAGAATACAGCAGATTGCTATTAGATTGCTATCTTGTGGTCAGTCTCCAGTTATTTAGTTAGTGGAAACAGGTAGACGTATATAAGGTGTTACGGGGGTGTCCCATGACAGTACCCCCCCTTTAAACTTAAGCATCTGCAAGATGGGGCTGTGGTAGTTCTAGATAAAGTTTGTAAAAGTCTTCTACGGCTTATATAAGTCCTATAGAGTTAGTAGGTTCCCATAAGGGTTCAGTAAAACCTCTCCATTTTATAAGGTATATATATTTGCGTTTCTGTTTATTATACTTAATATTATTAACTCTTTTAATAAGGTACTTATCCTTACCATCCACTTTAACTAGTAGGGGAGGGTCTTGGATCTGTCTAGGCAGGGCGTCTAATATAGGGCGGTAGGGTAGAGAACTGACGTATAGAATACAGGGTGGATTTTAACCGTATTAGGGAGCTTTAGTTAGTAGGTATAAGGAGAGACAATTTTTTCAACCTTATAAGGGCCAGCGTTCTTCTAGTTAAGTTTCTTAGTAGGTTGTTTTGTATTTAGATTTCTTATATCTAGCCAGACAAAGTTACTAATTTAGTAGGCCAGTATTAGGGTTTGGTTCTTATTTACTACGGCTTTATAGACAGATTAGGCCTATGTTATTTTATTAGTAAGGAACTCTTATAGTTCTTCCATCTTATTTATAAATTTATTTACTTCTATAACTTATAAGGCCTAATAAGCTAGGTAAGGAATATTACTAAAGGGTTTAAAACCCATTTATAGATGCTAGCTATAGTTAGCCAGAAATAGGGAGACCTTTATAGTTTCTAAGATAGAGTTATTTATAGTAAACTTAGTAAATATAAGCCAGTCTATCTAGTCGTCCTATAGATATAACGTGTATATCCAAATATATTATTCCATTATAGCATTTACACGTTTTATTTAACCATCTATTTCTAGGTAGTATGCTGTAGATAATAGTGCTTTAATGCGGAGTTAGGTAGTTAGTTTTTTTTAGAATATAGAGACAAACTAGCTACCTCTATTGGAGATAATTATTTTAGGGAGTCTGTAGAGTTTCTATACATAATCTAGGAATAGTTAGGCGATGGTAGGTATTAATATATTAGGACAGGCAATTAAGTGTCTTATTTTAGATAGTTAGTCTATAACTACTATAATGTTTATACAGCCTTTACTTATAAGGAGTTCAATAACAAAGTTAATTAAGATATCCTTCTATCTTCGGTCCGGAACAGGTAGTGGCTTTAGAAAGCCATTATATGTCTTATATAAAGCCTTAGCTTATCGGCAGGTATAGCAGCTAGAGATATACCTTTGTATTATATTATATATGTTTGGCTAGTAGTACTCCTATTAAAGTAGTTCTAGGGGTTTTCCATGGCCTGGGTGGCCGGCTACTGGTAGGTTATATACGTGTTTAAAAAGCTTAAGCTTAAGTTTATTATAGTTAGGTATAACTAGGCGGTTCCGGTAGTATAAGCGGTCTCCGTAAGCTTTATATTTACTTAGAGAGATCTTTTTAGAGCGTCTAACGCCATCTTAAATTAGCTTAAGTGCCTCTTAGATAAACTTATTATTTAGGTATTTATTAATTATAATCTGTTTAACTAATTAATTAGTTATTTTAAGGATATATACTATAAGGTTTTTAGCTAGGGGATTAAATAATTTAGAGCGAAGTAGGGTTTAATTATAGTAGGCACGCGCTTCTTTCTATGCTAGTATATCTTATAAACGTCAAGTTAAGGTATTAGGTTTTTAACCTTAAACGCCTAGGCGGTATATAATTAAGAATTAGAAATAAGACAGATATTCTAACTAGCGGGCTTAATAATAACTTAGCTGTTTTATAGTTGTAAAGTACTATAGATTCTTATAGTCGCTAAAGACCTTAATTAAAAATCCAGCGCCTTCTAGTTTAGGTTACTATTATTTAAAACATCTAATAATAGCTAATAATTCCTTATTGTAGATCTTATAGTTACATTTGGCTAGACTTAGTTATTTTAAAAAGTATACTATAGGGTATAGTACTCCTTTCTTATTATACTAAGATAAAATGCCTTTAGTAACGTAGTTAGATAAGTTAGCTTCTATAATACTTTTTTAGTTTAGATTAAAGTGTTAGAGTATAGGTGCAGTAGTAAATATAACTTTTAGATAGGTAAAGACCTTCTTACATTCCTTATTAAAGATAAAGATTTTGTCTTTTTAGGTTAGAGCTATAAGGGGTAAGACTAGGGCGGAGAAGTTATTAATAAACTATTAGTAGAAGTTAGCAAATCCTATAAAGGCTCTTACGTCCTTAATATTCTTAGGTTCTTGCTAGTTTACAATTACTTTAATTTTCTTTAGGTCTATTTATATACTATCTATAGAAATAATAAGTCTAAGATATAGGACTTCCGTTTATGGAATTTATACTTATCTATATTTAATTATAGGCTAGCTCCACGTAAGGCTTTTAAAATAAGGTTAACATGTTTCTTGTATTTAGTTAGGTTATTACTATATACTAAGATATTATTAATATAAGCAGTACAAAAAATGTCTAGGTAAGATTATAGGGTATTATTTATAAAGCGTTGGAATAAACTTAGGGCATTTATAAGGCTAAACGGTATTACTAAGTATTTAAATAGTCCATACCTAATACGGAATACAGTAAGCCATTTATCTCCTTTTGTAATACAAAGACGGTTAAATGCATAGATAAGGTTGAGTTTTATATAGTAGTAAGCGTTACTTAATTAGTTTAGTGTCTTTTAAATTAATAGGAGCGGGTACTAATTCTTAATAGTAATAGCATTAAGAGCTTAGTAGTTTATATAGAAGCGCAAACTACCGCCAGGTTTCTTAACAAAGATTATAGGTATAGCTATAGGCAAAGAGCTTGCTCTAATAAATCCTTTACTTAGGTATTCGTCCAAGTACTTTTATAGTACTTAAAGTTCGTTTTAGGACATTCCGTATAGGGGTCTAAATCCTAGCTGTTTTCCTTCTTCGAGTATAATCTTATAGTTATATAGTTAGTGCTCTATTAACTTATCAGCTTCCTTTCATAAAAATACTTCTAGATGCTTATAATAGTATACTAGTACTTTTATAGCAGGGTTAGTATGCTTCTTTAGTGCTAGGGCCTTTTTAATATCAGCTATTATAACGGTAAAGATTATATATTTAGGTTTCCTGGCGAGTTATACTAATAGGGTAGCTCTAATTATATAGATATCTATAAAAAGGGGGGTAAGTTGCCGGCTAGTAACTTCCTTTTAATTATCTACTATTTCTTATTTAACTTTAGGTTTAGTATTAGGTACGGAGTTAGTGTTAGATTTAGGTTTAGGTTCTTTAAGTATCCTTTTTATAGTAGAATACCAGTTCTTTTGGTACTTTTGTATATTAAGCTTAAGTTTAAGCTTCTACTTAGTTTGGGGTGGTACAGTAGTTAGGGTTAGTTTGTATAGTTTAGTATAATTTTTAGGTTCTTAATAGAATTGGGTGGACTTTTTAGGTATAGGGTAGATATTAGTAGAAATTTTAGATTTTAGTTTAGGGTCTAAGCAGTAAGTTATAAGGCACTTCTACTTACAACAGGAGGCGGTAAATAAAAGCTTAAGGTTATCCCAATTAATGGTTACCTTATATAGCTTTATCTAAGGTTGTCTAAGTATTACTAAGTAACCTAGGGTAGTAATAAAAAGCCTAATTAGTTCTTTATAGTTTAGGTATTAGAGTCTTAGAAATACTATATAGGTAATACAGCCTAAGATAGTGTATTTACTATTAAATCTAAATATATTAATATGCCGGTTAAGGGGGGTTAGGGTAAAACTATTATCTTATATAAAGATCTTATTAATAAATCCTATGCTACTAGCTCCTGTGTTAATTAGGACTTAAGTATTAGCCTATTAATTGTTCTACTAAAGATAATAGTTAATAGTTATGCTGCAATCCTAAGAGTTAGAATTCGTAACATCTAGAGCATTTAATGAGATCCTAAGGCAGCGCCGTCCTAGAGAGCGACTTAGCTCCAGGACCTTCCTTTTAGAGGCAACTAGGGTAGGGTTTCTATAGAATATTAGCTATAACTTTATCCTTATAAGTGGTGCTTACTAAATGCGGGGCTGAAGCTATGTAAAGATTAGGGACGGTAACTAGAGGATTAGTATAGTAAATAGTTGTTAGTATTAGCTGTTCGTAAATTGTGTTAGGGCATAGGGACAGAGCAGTATCTTAAAATATAAGCCTTACTTCCACATTTAAAGTAAAGGCCTAGCTTAATACGTTGTTCTTATTTAGGGGACCCTAGTAGGGTATACTCTAGGGTTCTAGAGTTAATGTCTATAGCGTTAGAGTGCTTAGGCTAAGACAATAACTTAATAGTTATTTACGAAGCTGTTGTATTGTATTAAGGAGTGGACTTCGGTGTTAGGCGTAGTATATTATTATATTGTTTATTAATAACATTTGCGTAGGCGTTAAGGGCTCCTAGTAGGTTTATACCTATTAGGGAGGTTTTTAGTTTAGGACTTAGGGATTTAATAAGGCTATTAACTAGTGCGGAGTTGTTCCAGCCTATTTCCTTTACATAACAGTTAAATTCGGAGAAGTATACTAGAAAGCTTTTCGTTCCTTAAGTTATATAGTTTATCTTTCTCTAAGCAGTAGCTTAGCGGTTTGGGTCACCGTATATAGCTTTAAGAAGTATAACTAGACTTTATACTAAATTTGGTTAAAGGGGTTTAATAAGGTTAGCTACGTCTCCTCCTAGTTAACTTAGGGCGTAGCAGAGTCGGTTAGCTTTAGTTAAGTAGCAGTTAGCATTACTAGTTAGCTTATTTTTAAGCTGGCTTAAAAATAATTAGAGTTCTTATTATTTACTAGTAAATATTAGAGGGTCTAGTAGTCGTTCGGATTGTTATAGTACAGTAGTTAGTTTGGGGTAAATAGCTACTATAGGTTTGGGACTCTTGTTTCGCATATTTATCTCTAAAAAAGGCGTTTGGTCTTAGGGCCCTAGTATAGACATTTTAAGGGTACGGACTTCTTCTTAAAGGTCCTTAATTATTTATAGGTGTCGTACTTCTTATTTGGCTTATTATTAAGTTAAAGTAGTTTAGTTCTATATAAGGGCATCTATAAAGAACTTCTATATCTCTACCAATTATTCTTAGAGTACGGATATAATGCCAGCGGCTATTATAGGGGCTTTAGGGTTGTTCTACATTTTAAAGGGTAGTATATAAGGTTTACGCAATATAGTATTACGGAGCGAGTATAAGCGGTAATAATATATAGCGAAGTAGATATTATTAAGCTATATACATAAACTGCGTAATAAAGTCAAAACGTTACGTAAGGAAAAGAAAGTAGGAAATAGGGGAAAAAGGGTATATAATATTTGCTTAGTTGCTAGGTTAACAGGTACTATACTACGCATAGGTAGGGTAGAGCTTAAGTGGCGGTTCTAGTATGTTAGAATTAAGCGAGAGATGCTGACTAAGCTCTAGATACGTCGCGAGAGCGAGCTCTATATGTCAATCTAGATAGACATTAACCGCATCTACTGCATTACAAATCAATCAATATTTATTATCTGCGTCATCTCTATCATTAAATAGACCCTCAAGACACCTCCGCTGTAACCTTATAACCTTGTAATTCCAATAGGTTATAAGCCTGGGTAGCAACACCTCTCCTAACTCAAAAATCGACCCCAAAAATAACCTTCTCTACCTTAACCTTAACGACACCTACATATGATCACAAGGCCGGTAAAATCGTCATTTTTAATAGAGACAACTTTGCAGACTAGGAGCACACCTGTAAGGCAGCCCTAATTATATTAGAGGGCTAGGATTTTGTTACTAGTATAGAGGACCCAAATCGAGTTAATTCAGCTAATGGAAGAAGAAGATAAGGGGAAGCAAATAAGATCATCTACAATTCGATAGGAGACGACCGTCAGAAAGAGATACATGCGATAATAAAGGCGTATAATATTTAAGGAATGTAGGAAGGAATAAAGAAGTTTAATAAGGCTAATAACAAGGTCTATATCTCTAGACTCCGCAGAGGGTTCTACAGCACTATATTTGACCCTATAAAGATGCGAATTGTCGAGTTCCTCTAAATACTTAATTAATTTAAGATTAATCTAGCCTTAACCCCGTAAGTACTTACTAACAATGATATTAAAGAGCAGCTTCTCTTGGCCCTCCTAAGCAATATTATATAGCAGAATGCGAAGACCTAGTATCTACAAGACAAATAAGACCTTAAGAGCTGTATTACCCTTCTTTAGAAGCAAGAGACTGCTCTCCCTATATAAGTACAAAATGCAGCACTTGTATATAAGAGGAAAGACGAACCTAGGGGGAGAAGGGGAAACTAAGGTTAAGGTTAAATAAGGGGCAGAGGCCGTGCTAGTAGATTTAATTATTCCTTATCGCGTTATTGCCATAGCTCGTCGTCTTAAGTAAGTAAAGAGCCAAGATAACCAGAAAGAGACGAGTGCAGAGTATACTATTAGAAAGGTCACTACTAGAAAGACTATCCCCTACTTAAGCAATTTCAATTTAATAACGCTAGGAAGACAGATCAAGGTGCTCCTAAGGTAGAGAAAGTAGGGAATATAGCAATAGCTAAGGAAGAATTTAATAGTAATTTAATCTACCTTAACCCTAACCCTAAACGTACTATGCTTACAACAACGTCTCTAGCTTGGGCTCTTAACTTAGGAGTAATTAAGCACTTTACTAGTAACTAATTAGACCTAACACACTTAAAGAGATGGAATACGCCATAACAGGTCTATACTATAAATAGAACCGTTGTCCCTGCTATAGGCTATAGTTAAGTTTAAATCGGTACCCTAAAGCTAAAAGACGTCTGGCTTGTACCTTTATTTAAGTTAATTAAGCTAATCTTAGTAAGGACTCTTACTTAGGAAGGCTACTTAATTACATTTAACCCAGACAATCGAGCTACTGGCAAGCATAAATTAGGTACAACGTTTAAGGCTACTATAAGGAACAACCTCTACGTGCTATAAGAGCATTAGGAAGCATTTAATGCGATAGTAGAAGTACATAATTTATAACCAAACATTAGTGAAATAGATACTAAGCTATAGCACCGCCGAACTGGATATACGAATTACAGTGACCTATTTAAGCTACAGCACTCCTCACTAGGTATGAAGCTTAAGAAGAGAGTAATACTAGTTAGTAAGAGCATATACAAAGCTTGTCTAGCTAGGAAGATGCAAGAAATACTAAGCAAAAAAATAACTAAGCGCAAGAAGATACTTGGTTAAGGGCTATACCTAGATACTACGGGACGAATTGGTATATTAATTAGAGGTTATAACTACTACCTCCTAGCCCTAGACGACGCCATATACTACACTTAGGTTATTCCTCTTAAAACCCCCTAAACTAAAGAGGTACTGCTATATATTAAAGAGATCATTATAAGGGCAGAGAGGTTTACTGGTAATAAAGCTGCATAGATTTAAGCGGATAATAGAAAGGGGGAGTTCAGCTGTAGATTTCAAGACAAACTGATACCCTAGGGTATTGACTTTAAACCTTGTCCGCCATATAAGCACTTATATAATGGCGCAATCAAGCGCGCGATTTACACAGTTGACTACAAGACAAGGTCACTTCTATTTTAAGGAAATATACCAGTTAAACTCTAGTGCTACGTAGTCAAGCATGCTGTCTGGATTAAGAATCGAGTACCCACCTTAGCACTTCCATTTAACAACAAGTATAGTGGTGCTATTATACCCTATAAGGCATACACCTAATAAGTTCCTGACTTGAAGAATCTAGTTATCTTTAGGTGTTACGCCAATCCAATTAATACGCTTGAGAAACACCCTAGGAAGTATGATTTAAGAATAAAACCTAACTACGTTTTTATAGGGTTAAAAGGGAGTAGTTAATTTAAAATAATAAACCTATATACACAAGCAATTAAGCTCTTTAGAGATGCTAAAGTGAACAAGTATAGGTTCCCTTATAGAGCACCTTAGGTGTAAGGTATAAGTGAAGCTATAAGACATGCTACGAGTGGGACGCTTAAGGGTGGGACGCCCGTATAAAGTATAAAGATACGCAGTGATTAAGTAGGACACTTAAATTACACTATAAGCCAAGCTGCAAGCCGACCTACACCTCCCCCTACTACCTTAAACGCGCCGACAGAGACTCTAGTTGCGAGAACTATAAGTAGGCTAGATAGTAACTAAGTAGGCCATTTAAGCTAAGTGGGAAGCCTAGGTTAAGACTAAGTAGGCCACTCTAATTAAGTAGGAAGCCTAGGTTAAGATTAAGTGGGACGCTTAAATTAAGGTAATGCTAAGGGTAAAACGCCCGTATAAAGCATATTAATACGCATTCCTTATGCGCAGAGAACAAGGTCTGGAAGGTTACCAAATATAAGGGTTTTTAATAATATAGTGGTTCAGTTAGTAATAGCTATAAAAGCTATCCACCTGGAAGCTAAGAATACTACCTCTATAGGAGCACCTATAGCACCTTTTAACGCTATTAAGTTAGATTAGGCCTTAAGGGAGGACGCTCCTAGCTAGATAAAAGCTATCTTTAAAGAATTTCTCTCTCTTAAGAGAATGCACACCTATACCATTATAAAGGGGAGAGTACTAGAAGGAAGGTTATTACTCCTAAGCAAGCTAGTTCTACAGCACAAGTATAATACTAAAGGAGAAGTAATTCGCAAGAAGGCAAGACTATGTATTTAGGGAGATAAGCAGACCCCCAATATTAATTATTTTAAGACATTTACGTCTGTTGTACAATATAACACCTTCAGGTTCCTAATAGTAAAGGTAGTAGTAGAAGACCTTAAACTCGACCATATTAACGTTAAAACTGCATTCTTAAACCCGCCATTGTAAGAATAGATCTATATGCAGATACCTAACCTGCTAAGAGACTTCGAACCTAAGCTTAAAGGGGTAAAAGATGCCTACTTAAAGCTAAATAAGTCACTCTATAGCCTAAAGCAGGCACCAAGAGAATGGTTTCAGATGGTTAAGAAGTTTTTTAAGAGTATAGGTTTAAAAGCAGCTAATACTAACCCCAATCTCTTTATAGGAAATGAAGTATATATCTTACTATTTATTAATGATATGCTAATTACAGGAAAGCGCTAATACCTTAATATTACGAAGACAAGAATCTTAAAAGAATAGAGATATAAAGACCTAGGTCCTGTAGAAGTATTTATAGGCTTCTAAATTAATTAAAACCGTATAAACCGAACCCTCAAGCTATATTAGACAATGTATACTAAGAAGCTACTTAAACGGCTAAAAATGGATAACTATAATCCGGCTAAGCTACTAATACTAGTAGGTACTGTTCTAAAGCCCAATATTAAAAGCCTTCTTAAGTATGATAATGCGACAGTGTACCAGCAGATTATTAGCTCTATAATCTACCTTTTAAACTGCACACGTCCTAATACCAGCTACGCTATTGGTTAGTTAGCTAGGTTTATGGCAGCACCAGGAGAATCGCACTACCGCTTAAGTAAGTAGCTACTACAATATCTAAACGGCACTCTTAAAACAGGAATTACCTACTTAAGTTAAGCAGTCTACCTTCCTCTATACAAGCTTACATTACCTACTGGTTACAATATCTTTACCAATGCTATGTGGGGAACAGAACACGATCGGATATTATTCCAAGGCATAGCAGTTATATGCTATAGGGGAGCAGTAATCTAGATAGCTTAAAGGCAGAAGTTAACGGCATTAAGCTTAATAGAAGCAGAGATTATGGCGGCATTAAAAGGAGCAAGGTTAGCAGTATGGCTTAAAAAGCTAACAAGAGATCTAAAAGAGAGAGATAATAACAACCCTTTTATCCCTACGCTCTACTGTAACAATAAGGGTATAGTTAACCTTTTGTATAACACAAAATACCACTAGAAAGCCAAGCATATCGAGACTTAATACCTCTTCGTATAAAACAACATGGTTTAGCGAGGTTAACTTAAAGTGGTATATATACTAGGCAAAGATTAGCCAGGAGATATGCTTATAAAACAGCTACCAATTAACCAATTTACAAAGCACTATGTAATGCTAGGAATTGGTAACTAACAAAGACAGTAACGGACAGAGACAGAGCAAGTTATAGAGGTTTTTCGCCTACTATAGGTTTTCCCTCTGTACGTAGGCCAAATGGCACTTACAAGGTATTTGGGAATAGCTTTATAATTGCCTATTTAGGGCAGATAAGGAGAGCGTCGTCAGCATAGGGGAGTGTTAGAATTAAGCGAGAGATGCTAACTAAGCTCTAGACACGTCGCGAGAGCGAGCTCTACATGTCAATCTAGATAGATATTAACCACATCTACTGCATCACGAATCAATTAATATTTATCGTCTGCGTTATCTCTATCATTAAATAGACCCTTAAGACACCTCCGCTGTGACCTTATAACCTTGTAATTCCAACATAGTAGAACTTTAGCAGAATTCGGCAGTTAGAGGTCCTTAAAGTTGCCAGTTGGCAACTCCAACAGTAGAGACGACAGATTGCGGCGGAATACGGCAGATTGCTATCAGATTGCTGTCTCGTGGTCAGTCTTCGGTTATTTAGTCGGTGGAAACAGGTAGACGTATATAAGGTGTCACGGGGATGTCCCGTAACAAAGGATAAGAACGGAGTTGTACTCTACGCTATTAGAAGTCTTAGACTTAGGGAGATCCATAATAAAGTTAAGTAAGTAATATTACTAGGCTCGGGTAGGGACCTAGAGAGGCTACAGCTCGCCATAGGGTTTATAACGGCATGATTTATAGCATTGGCAGGCATTGCAATTATCTAGATATTTATAGAGATCTTTAGTAAGGCCGTCCTAAGCATACTTCCATGCGATTACCTCGCAGGTATAGTTAAATCCATAGTAGCTACCTATAGGATTATTATAATTCCGCTTAAAGATCTCCTATTATAGTGGTATGCAATTTAGCACCTAGACCTTATTATTTTACCTTAGGAGTCCTTAATTATTAAGGGTATAGTCCTTATTACTAGCAGGAACCCGTCCCTGGGTTAACTAATTATATATAAAGCGTGTAAAGGCGTCCCTTTCTTATACTCCGTAAATAAAATTAACTAGTAACTTAGGGGGGTGTTCTATAAACGCCGTTTTAGCTAAGGCAGCTACTACTACCTCTTGCCATAGTATAAGACTCTACGTAAAGTCGGTGCCAGCGAAGTAATATGCGATATATAGGTAACTCACCAGGTTATTACAGGGGACTGTCGCCTAGGCCAAGGGATTTTCCCTAGGGTTAAACGCCATTAGGCTAGTTAAGGAGGTCTTAAAGAAAATAGCAGGACACCCTAGTCCGCCAGCGCCATATTCGCGAGGGTCGCTTATATACTGCACGTATACTACTTACTAGTTTGGTATAGTAGCACCAGGGCCGCCCATAACCCGCAACTTTTACTATAATGTAGGTAGTATAGCATTAAGGACTGTTCTCTTACTACTATCTTTAAAGCCTTTAGCATAATCTAGGCGCCAGAATAGTATATTGGCGGGATTTGCTTTGCCTGGCTTATATTTAATCTTAAAATTAAACTTAGCTAGTTCCTTAGCGTACCGGGCCTAGCAAGTAGATAAGCTCTTTATGGTTATAAAGTACCTAAGATTGTTATAATCGCAGAGCACGCGCGTTATATATACGGCGTGCTTAGGGTAGTGGCGCCATGTCTTAAAGCATTGCACTATAGCAAGTAGTTCCTTATTATGCGTATTATACCGCACTTCTAGGCTAGTAAGCTTCTAACTATAATAAGCAATTGGGTGCTAGTGGAGTTAATCTCCCTGCCCACAAGGCTGCAGAAGTATACCGCCATAGGCATAATTAGAAGCGTTAGTAATCACCATTAGGGGTAGATTAGGGTTAAAGTAGTGAAGTAGAGGAGCCTATATAAACGTAGCGCGTAGCTTGTAAAACGCCTGCTAAGCGTTGTTAGGCTAGGACTAGGGTTAATACTATTTAGTGGGCCCTTTCTTACGCTTTTACTTCTTCTTCTCCCTATTTAATGTTGGGTCGCGATGTGCCCGTGTAAGATATATATGTAAGGGGTATACGGTATCTAAGTAGTTCCAGATAAATCGCCTATAGAAGTTAGCGAAGCTAAGGAAGACTTAGATGTCCCTATAGGACTTAGGCTTAGGCCATTCCTTAATAGCTTTTACGCGGGTAAGATCTATTACAATACCATTAGGTGTAATAATAAAGCCCAGAAACTTAACGTTTTTAGTATAAAAAATACATTTTAATAGTTTGGCGTATAGGCCCCAAGCGCGGAGCTGTTACAGTACCTACTTAACGTGCTTAACGTGCTTATCCTCATTATTTAAATAGATAAGAATATTATCTAGGTAAACTATATAAATAGTATCTACTAGGGTCCCTAGAGCCTTTTAAATATAGCTCTAGAAAGTTATAGGGGCGTTAGCAAAACCAAAGGGCATTACTAGGTACTTAAAGTAACTATAGCATGTCTTAAATATAGTCTTCTATTTGTCTCCCTTTTTAATGTAAATCCTATAGTACGCATTACAAAGATCTAGCTTTGTAAATATCTTTATATAGCTAAGCCTATTAAAGAGTTTGCCAACTAGCGGTAGGGGGTACTGGTTTTTAATCGTGATCTTATTTAGGCGTCTATAGTTAATATATAGCCACATTATACCTTCTACTTTTGGTATAAAGAGGATGGGCACTCTAGTAGGCGACTTACTGGGCCTAATCTAGCCCTTTTTAAAAGCACTCTCTAGGTACTCCTATAAGATCTACAACTCTTTTTATAAGAGGTTGTAGATGGGCATCTATAGTAGTATCTTGCCTTCTTCTAAGTTAATTATATAGTTATACTTAGAGTTCTAAGGTAGTATACTTACTAGCTTATTAGAAAAGATATTAATCTCCTCTTTATATATATCTGGTAGGCCAGGGTCCACAGAGGTTAAGGCAACTATTATATAGTAGTGTGCTTCCGGGAGCTAGTAAAGAGAAGGGTGCAGCCGATATGCGTTTTATAGGTATGCTTACACTAAGAGTATATATAGCTCTACTATAGTATACTTAATAGTTTTAGGGTTTTAATTACCTCCCCCCTAAGTTAAAGTAATCTGCGCTAGTACTAGAGGGTCTCTATAGGTACTCGCTGCCAGTAATAATAGGTCCTCTATTATGTTTATAATTAGTGTCTCTATATCCGGAGGGTCTACACAGGTACTCGCTACCAGTAATAATAGGTCCTCTATTATGTTCACAACTGGGGTAAAGAGGGAATCTTCTAGCTATAGTAAATAAACTGTTTCGCCAGCCTTAATATCTGCTAGGAGTGTATTAAAGGTAACTATCTAGAGGCGTTTAGGGTCCAAAGTACCCTAGATAAATTGTCTAGATTAAAAGCTAATTAATAGATCTACTTCCACAAGCCAATCCTATCTAAGAACTATATTATAACTATTAAATAAGCCACCCTAAAAGGTCTAGGGGCCAATAGTGCGAGGGGTACCCTAGGAGTCGCTAGTGGTAACCATTAGATTATAAGCATCCTAGATTATTATCTAGTTGCTATTAAGAAAACATGCAATAGGTTTATATAAATATAGCGCGTAGCTTATAGGCAGGTTAAACCTATAGACAACGTCTTGGTTAATAAGGTTAATTTAGCACCTATTATTATATAAGTAATATAGGCGGACTTCACCCTAGGGCGTATCCATCGCAACATATACTACAATACGTTTCTTCTCTCCCTCTATATTAGGCCCTAGTTGCAGTCAAGAGAGATACGCTACTAGGGCTTTAGGTTTTCCAAAAGCTGGCCTAACTTATCTTTACTAGCTTGCTTCTAGTGTTCTTTATAGTAGTTACCTACAGGTCTCTTTTAACTTATATACGTAGCACTAGCGTCTAGGGGGTCCCCTAAGCCCTTTAGCTTTTAGGTGTTCTCCCTAGACATTTACTTAAAGCGTTGCCCTTTTTGGGTTCTGTTCCCTAAACCTAACTCTACAGAGCCTATACTGCGACCGCGCTTCATACGCGATAATTTGCCGCTACCGCTTATGCGGTCTTCCGCGAGCTTTGTAGTATTAAGCAATTACTCTACACAGCGGATTTTATTAAAGAGGTTCTTAGCGGTTCTTACCCATTAGGTAAAGTTCTGGCGGAAGAGCTCTGCTTATAGGTAGGCTGGGAGACATAAGAACCAAAAGTCTACCTATTACTCAGGATTAACAAAAGGGGTATATAAGAAGAGGTCCTCTAAGCTACATATATAGGCTAGAAAGACGTTAAACCTCTAGTTCTCTTTTATAACAGCTATATAGTACATAGTAGCGTTGTTAAAGCGTCTTACTATAGGGTTCCTGATCTGGTCTTGGACCATAGTCTTAAACTTATCCTATAGTAAAGGATCTTTGTCTTTAGTGCCTATCCAGTAATAAACCAGTTGGGCGATTGTCTTCTCTTTTATAAGACCTTTAATGGCCTAGCGCGTGCGTCGCTTATAGTCGTAGTTAGCGTTATTAACCTTAAATCGGTTCTTAACTGCGGCAATCTAGCGGTTAAAATGCTGTTAAGTAGTACCGCTAATATTAGGTAGTAACTTCTTAACTAGGACGTTAAGATTTATTCGGCGTATACGTTCACCACATAACTTATACTCTTTACTAGAGAGGCGACGGAAGGGCTTTATTAAATTAATAATGCTCTGTAAGTTAGCTATTTTCTTGGCTAGCTTATCTAGCTCCTTTATATTAGCAGTATTTGGTGGGATACTAGTAATTTTGCTAAGCTCCTATTAAGCCCAGGTATATAAGTCAAACTAGTCTCTAGCGTTTGCAAGTGGCTAATCATTTTAAGGGTTGGAAGGTAGCTTAGATTCTACTAGTATATTTCTAGCGGTTTCGTCTGCACTAGATTCTAAGGCGTTTGGCAGTTATATTATTAACATATTACCGTCAGGTGCAGGCGTTAGTTTTCTTTTCAGAGGCATTATAGAAAAATTAAACCGGCTATCCTCCTAAGGGGATTAGTAAGGATTTGAATATAAGGTAAGGATATAGATAGGGAGCTCAATAATGGAATAATAGGGTATATTGTATATACAGACAGATCCTTAAGGGAAAAGGAGGAGTCTATATACGAGGTAGGAAGGGTTTTCCCTAGGCACGTGCCCTGCACGTGCCTTACAGGCAAGTCACTCCTAAGTTGCCCCAGGGTCGCCTATACCTTGCGGCTATATAACTATCTACTCAGGTTTCACCTAACATATACTATACACTTTAGAACCTTACCCTTAAGACCTTAAACTTCTCCTTTTACTAAAAGCTTTTAATATAGTTCTAAAAGAGATCTCTCCCCCCAATCTTTTACTATTATACACTCCTAATTCTCTACTAAATTCCATTCAATATTATATCTTTTAAGATGGCCTTATAATTTAACAGTTAAGAAATAGTGTCCTTTTAGGGGTTAAGGAGGACAGTATTTACAAAAGTAGCGTTTCTTTATATAAGCCTTTTCTTCCTTTATTGCCGGATAAGTATATTTATAAATTAAGGAGACTTATCTTAAGATTTATGTTGTATAAGTAGTTAGGATTAAACCAATATTAGCTTTAGTCTTAACGCCGCTTAAAAGGGCAGAAAGCGTGTCAACTTTAAAAGAATTATTATCGTTAAAGTTTTCGGGGCGAATTTTACTAGCACTAGCCATATTTATAGCGTTATACAATAGGGGGTAAAGGTATAGTTTATAGTTAAAATTTTGCGGATATCTAAATACTATCCAGATATTATCCAATATCCGGGCTATCCTTAGATAGAATTATTATCCGCTCGGCCGGATAGGATAATTTATCCTCCGCAGGTCTGAAATAACGCGTAATGTTCGTGCACGGACCTACCTCAATCCGGCCCTGACGGGCTAAGGGATAGCTATAGATAGGCGGGTTCTAGTCAGACTTGCTAATAAGCAAGTAAGCTAGCAAAACACCTATCTGCTTGCTTAATTGCCCGATTTGGAAGCCCTCTGCTAGCTTGCTTGTCTGCTAATTGCTTGCCAAGACTGTATAAAATTTGAAGTTCTATAGAATTTAAAGCTCTATAAAAAAAATCCGCCATGGTCTTGCCGAGTAGTAGTATATTGCCCACTAAGCTCCTTCACTATCAATCAATTGTAGTATAAGCTCGTTCGCGCGGCTCGGAGGTAATTTGTAAGGTAGACGCGGTTAAGGCAGACGCGGTAAAGGCAGTGCGTATATCGCGATCTTGACGTGGTGTAGAGGATTAGGAGGTAGTAGAGGAAGGTATAACAGCTGCTCCTTTATCAGCTATTAGCTTTATATAAATTAATAGACTTACTACCTTCTCTAGTGGCCTTCTTATAACCTGTTGACCTGAATCGGACTTCCTTACCACAATCTTACTACTGTCTTCAAGACTAGAACCCTATGTCTCAATACCCCACTACTTACCTCATATATCTCATCGAATGTCTCATCGAATATCTCATTACCTATTTCCATTACCAATTCTGACTAAATGACGACTACGTCGTCATTGTATTTGTCACCTATTTTATGTATATAGAGAGCTTCTAGAACCCTCTTTAATAGACAGAGTTCTCATCCTGATTGTCCGTTTGACATAACCCATCTTCTTCTAAAAACGCGTGCATTATAGAGCAGCAATTATTATTGGCTGCAGCCTAGATCGACGAGGCTCTAGTATATTACCAGCTTTACTAAATTCTCGCTTACAATCTAAGCTTATAGCTAGTATAGTTAGTATATTAAAAGCGAACTGGGCGAGGCGTAGAAACTTAATTTGCATCTACCACTAGTACCTAATTGGATCCTAGGCCAACGGGTGTTCCTTTAGTAGAGAATTAAGCAACTTCTACCGCGCGTACTCGTCCTCGCAGACTATCTGGCTTAGTATTGAAGTACCAGAGTAGGAGTTAATATAGCTGTCACAGCCGGCAGAGGCTCGCACGCGCTTTAGACGCGGTGCCTCTGGTTCTGCTAATAAAGATAGTAAATAATCTTTGTACTAAAGCTCGAGAGAGTTTAAAAGGTAGCGTCGCCGCTAATAATATAGTTAGGCCTATTCTGCTACGTATTTTAGTAGAAGCGCTTAAAATAAGGATATAAAAGAACTGCAGCGTAATATACTGGAGTATCGTTAAGCTTAAGGTAGTTATTTAGCTTTGCCTAGGCCGCGTTTAGATTAATTATAAAATGATCCTCTATAGCTTCCTAATTTGGATACTCCTCTATTATAGCATTAGTAGCGCAATCCTTCTTTTCTTTAAAGGCTCTAGGCAGCTAATTAAATATAGAAATAACCTTCTAAATTGCGCTATGTTTACTAGCCTTGCCTCTACCTTTTACTAAGCTTATAGCTCCTTTAAGAGGACTAAGAATCTCTATGTATTTATTAATAATTAACTAATTATATGCATTTAAGCCGCCAACGGCAATATAGCGGCGAGGCTTAGGCACCTTCTCGCCTTTAGATCTAAGGGAGGCCGTTTTCTTTTTATACTTTATAATTTGGTACTAGGTAAACGAATTAAGAGGCTCTTAGAGCTTAGCAGCTTATTTAAAGGTAGTATAGTAGCTATTCTAGCGGGTCTTAATAGGCTTAATAAGCTACTTAATTTAGAAGCCTTTCTGCCGAGATATATTCTTATTAACTTAATATTGCTTAAATAGCTATATAAGCTAAGGCGTATTAATTAAATTAATAAAGTTATAAGGTGTTTTAAGCGGTCCTTTTTTCTGTAACTGCTTTAGGAACTCTTCTTCTTCTAATATATTCGCATTTTTATTTTTAAAAGCTTTTTTATTTTTACTAAATATAAGCTGCTAAGTAACTAGATTTAGAATATAGTAAGTATAGTAGGCGCGCCTATAAGCCTTATTAAAGCTAAATTTAACAGCTAGATAATCTAAATAAGTATTATTTATATAGGCGTTATTAGTAATAAAGTAGCTAAGCCGCTCCTTTTATAATCTTAAATATATTAAGAACATTACTGTCACGAAATTCAGATAGAGGGGTTCATTGATTAAATGGGTTGATTGATTAATGATCTTAACTTGTTCGTTAATTAATGTCTTATTATTTTAACCTAGGGCCCCTAGGGCTCTATAAAGAGATTTACGATGTACGTGCCCCATGCACGTGACTCGTGCACGTGTCCCACGCCTTAGAGAATACAGATTATCTGACACACCCCCTTAGCTTTAAGCTCTTTGAGGTCAAAGCTAGCCACCTTCTTGTGTCCGTTAATAAGTCAATTGAACCGTAATCTCATCTAAATCCTTTTGTCTTACTCTGATACCGTCCCTTAGGTCCTCTAGTTACTTCTCCTTATCTAGCTGCTCCTTAATATCCACTATCCCGATTATATTAACTGTTGGAACCACGGTAGGGGGGGTTTTGGTTTCAATCAATTTCTTCTTTTTCTTCTACTTCTATAGGTAGAATTTGGTGGATCTCCTGAGCTCGCTTAGCTTACGTGGTTAACCCAATTGGTTACAAGCAACCGTATCTACTATATTACAGAACCTTATTTAGACATTAACAAAACTTTAAAACCTCTACTTAGGTAGGGCCTTTATAAGTCTATTGGCGATTATCTCCTTTATTGCTATCTATTGAAATCGTACTTATCTTATTGCGTATTCCTGACGTAGCCAGTGTTGATGGATGTTAACATATTGGAGCTTTGTGATTAGCTTTGCCGTGTCTTTTATAATTAGTTAGAGTGTCTAGGTGTTATCGCATTTAATAATTAAGGGCTTATTTAGGTGTAATGTTATTGCTTTAAACAGCCTACTAGTAAAGATAGCTTCCTTTGCTGTTTGTAATAGGGCTAACAACTCGGCTTCTGTGCTTAATGTCATAACTATACCCTACTTGTTTGCTCTTTAGGCGATCGGCCCCCTAAATAGCTTTATAATGTATCCTTGCGAGCTCTTTCTGTTAACGGAGTTGTCTGCGAATAATACATCGCTGGTATAGATAAATAATTGCGCTTTATCTCTACCATCTTTTCCGTCATCTCGTCCTTTATCGCGTATTCCTTTATCTCTCCCTCTACCGTTTATTCCTTTCTTATCTCCTTTATAGCAGATTGCTTTGCTTCTCGTGCTATATAGGTATTAGATGACTCTGTCTACCGCTTAATAATGCTCTTGGCTTAGGTCCTAATTGAACCTTACTAGCCTTAATACTGCAAACGCAATATCCGGACGCGTTGTAGTGGCTACATAGAGTACTAAACCCAATTTTCTCTGATATAGCATTGTAGAGGCTGGTAGGGATATAGGGCGGACTAATAGGTCTATATTAGGGGACGGACGCTTTGGACGGATCAATTGGTGATCAGTAGGAAGAAGTTCCAATTCTGCTATAGGAGTGTCTAGAAGACGCCCTCTAAGATCTATCTTATACTAGTTAGCTATCTTCTTAATATAGGCTTCCTGGGATAGCCATAGGAGCCTCTAGCTATAGTTATATAGCATGTGGATTCCTAGGAACTATTTTAGCTCGCTAAAGGTACTTATTTGGTATTCTTTACTTAGCTCCTTAATTGCTTCTTAAGCTTTCTTCTTATCTGTCTTTTAGTAGCAGAAGACAATATCGTTAACATAGAAGAAGACAACTATTCCACCTTTTAGTATAATACACGGCTCCTAAGGTACCTCTTTAAAACCCAATTTGTTTAATAAGCTTGTGAGATTCTTCTGCTATAACAGTGGTGATTGTTATAGTCTATATAGGGCTTTTCTTAAGCGCAGTACTTTATCTGTCTTTCCTTTATTAAACCCTGGCGGTAGCTTTATATAGACGACCTTGTTAAGATCGCAATAAACAAACGCATTAACTGTATCTATCTGTATTGTCTCCAGGTCGAATTTTGCGGTGATTACTATAAGTGTTTGGAAGGTTATACTAGCTAATATAGTAGCTCTTATAGGTAGGTCTCCTAGGGCCTATTAATTTCCATAGACTACTAATTATGCCTTGCATTTCTGGAGAAATCTATACTTATCTATCTTGTAAACGAACACCTACATTAAGCTAAGGACCTGCTGTCCCTTTATATACTTCTTATCTGTTTCTTAAAACGACCTTATTTAATAATGGGATTGGAGGTAAGCTTATTAAGCTTCTTAGAACTAATCTTAAAGAGGATGCGTATTAAGGTCGCAGATTAACTGAGGTGGCGGAGGTAAGTTCTTCCTATGTAATTTAACATCGCGTGTTCTGCCTAATTTTAGCTTGCTGTTATTGAGTTAACTATTAAGGTTAAACTTCCTTCCTGCTAAGAAGGCGCCGTAATAGGCTAACGTAATCCTTTTGGTAACAAAGTCTTTAAACCTGTTATTACAGGCTTCCTTAAATAAGTCCTTAATAGAGTCGTTAAACACACCCTAAGTGTAAAACCCGTCTCCTACTCGGCTGATGATGTTCTAATTAGTACCTTATACATCTGACTTTATAGGATACTTAACGTGAAAGGCATATAGAGATTCTTTGTCTTCTTATATTAGAGGTGGCGTATAATACGCATCTTTAAGAGCTCTTACAAGCTTAAGATCTGCTAACTTATTAAAGGTTCGAACTGGCTTATTAACGTTATCGTCTTTCTCTTAAATTAACGGTTTAAATACTTCTTTATTATCTTCCAGAAGGACCTCATTCTTAGTTAGGGTATTAGGGAGTTAAATCTTCTTAATTAGCGTGTTTAACTCAGCGTGTAGGTTCTTTAAGATGTCCGTTTACTTGCCGTTAAAGAACGTCTTCTCGTCAAAGATAATGTCCCTAGTAGAGATAATGATACCTTTATATGGGATCTAGATCCTATAGATATTGGTAAAGTTATAGCTAATAAGGTAGCTGATATAGGCTTATAGATCTAGCTTACTTAGCCTTTTCTTCTTTAGCTAGGTATCTAACGTCATCGTATACGCCCTACAGCCGTAGGCTTTTAGGTGCGCTAGTTGCGGCTTTCTTAACCTATTAGCTAGGAAGGTATAGAACCTCTTATATAGCGATTTCCAACCATTGCTTTCCCGTGGCGTTTAATCTCGAAGGTAGACTATATAGTCGACTATCTCTTTCCATAGATCGTGTGGTAGATTAGCAGCAATTCTTATTATATATGCTCTCTCAATAATCACACCCCCTAAGCGTTCGGCGGTACCATTTTAAGCTTAGGTATAAGGCGCCGAAGGCTTAAATATAATCCCTTAGGTCTGTAGCTATTTAAGGGTTCTCCTTCTCCCTAGCTCGTTGTCTAATCTAATGGTGTTAACCTTGAGGTTATACCTTAGACGAATCCATTAGATGAAATCTTTAAGCATTTATAGTATCTCCTTCTCTTCGCCATGCGTTATTATAAAATACAGGAAGGTTCTCTCTAAGAAGGTATTATAGATAAATATAACTTGTACAAATCTAGTATGCGCTTCCTTGAGGTCAGTCTAGTCAATATAGAGGTCAAGATAAGGTTTATTGATATTCTGTTTTAAGAACCTTCTTAAGACCTAACGCTTAATTTTGGCGAGACTGCAATATTAACATTCCATTATCTTTGGGCCTTAAAGCTTAACTCCTAGGGCGTTAAGACCTAAATAATAAAGGCTTATAGGTCCTAGATAACCTAGACGCAGATGCTATAGATACGTATTACCTTTTAAATCTAGATAAGCGTCTCTTAATAATGCTCTGCGCTTCCGTTGGCGGCGTAGCAGTCGGCTTATATTGAACGCTGATTGACTTCCTAGTCGGATGTATTCGATAGTCTATTATCCGTAACATTCTTCCATTTAATATAGGATTGTGTTATCCTTTTAAACTAGAAGATTGTTGTCTCCTTTATTATCCTAGTAGAACCCTTATTTTTAAAGCAGACGGAACAACACTAGATTTGTATTGAAGTCTATATAAAAGGTAACGTCCTTAAGATATAGGGTTCCCTTGCTCTTGTCTGGTTTTGTGATTTGGACAGTGACATTGCTGTAGCCTAGTATAGGCACTTCTAAGCTGCTGGCGGTGATATATTTGTGTCTTAGAGCTTTCCTAAAATTATAAAAACAAGAGAGGTTATTAAAGATATGGAGAGTAGTTCCTAAGTCAAGAATAGTTAATAGCTTTAGTGGATGGGTTTAACCGGTGTAATACAATTCTAGGAATATTATATTAGCTTCTCCCTTAATTTTAACTTCCTAGCTCTTATCCTATTATTATTAGGCCTTGTCTTCTTGTTCTTTAAGTCTAATCTTTATAACTTGGTTAGTAAGATTCTTATTCTTTTCTACCTTCTTTAGTGCCCTATTAATGCGCGCATCTCCTATCGTGACTCCTATAGGTCTCTTGTCTTTAAATAAACACCAATAGTCCCGTAGGGAGTGTCCTTATATTCCGCACGCTAAGCACTTAGGCGTTGGCTTCTTGTAGAACGTCTCCTTATCCACTAGTGTCCCGGCTCTCTTTAAGCGTCTATTACGTGCTAAGGCCTTTCCTCTTTGTGAACCTTTAGTAGTATTAGAGTAATCCTCAGTGGCTTGCTCTGCGAAGTCTGCATTAAAGGTACTGCCTCTTATAGTAGTATTGGCTTTCTTTAAGGGTGTTCTAAGTCCTTCTTGCAGCTCCTTTGCTACTCTATAGTATTCGGAAGATCTCGACTTCTAAGGGTTATTTGACTTGGTAGTGTACTTTATACAGTAGGCGTCGCTAAAAGGTCGAATAACTTCTGCCAAATCTTAAAGCTAGATACTATTGGACATTTAAGGGATCTTGTACTTCTCTCCTAGGGATATTGCGTGTTCCCATTAATCTAGCCATTAGTTTAATTTTGACAACTGTTTAAACCCCTTAAGGGCTTCTGTATACTAGTATTGTACCTTCTTCCTAATAAATAACAAGGTAGGTTCTGTGTTCTCCTTTAGCCAAGATAGCCATTCTTTAACTATTAAGGAAGGGTTAAGTAGTAGCTTCTTCTAAATTAATACTGTAGATGTAATCTAGGTGCGGATCTGTTAAAGATAATCTTCCTATCTTAGGAAATACTTTATGTCCTAGTTGTAATATCGTCTGCTATTCTTATACGCTTTCTATTGATTCGTCGAGAGCTGCGTATATAAGGTTGCATTCTTATTAAAATCTGTAACTTCTGGATAGGCTAGTTCTTGTAGTAGACCTTATTGAGGTGCTGCACTATCTGGGTTAACGTGGGCCCAAATTCGCTGATCTATAAGGGCTCGGAGTTGCTATAGCCATTGCTCCCAGTCTTCTAACTTATTAAGGATGATCGTTGTTAACAAGCTTAACGTTAGTGGAGTTATTTAACTAATAGGCAAAGGAGGGATTAAGATGGTATTTTGTCGTCAGGATCGTCCTGTTATCAGGATCGTCCTTGTCGTCAGATTAAGGTGGAATCTTATAGAATCTCGTGGAATCTCGTTAAAGACTCATCTTATGACAATTAAGGTAGGATTTCTGTCAGAGTCTATATCTTAACAATGAGGTGTCAGAGTCTAACAATAAGGTAGAATTTCTTTAAACGATTGAGTAATAGCTGAATAGCTTCTTAAGTCGGCGGACCGGGCTTATAACTATCACGAAATTCAGATAGAGGGGTTTATTGATTAAATAGGTTAATTGATTGATGATCTTGACTTGTTCGTTAATTGATGTCTTGTTGTTTTGACCTAGGGCCCCTAGGGCTCTATAAAGAGATTTACGATGCACGTGCCCCGTGCACGTAACTTGTGCACGTGTCCCACGCCTTAGAGAATACAGATTATCTGACAATTACTAATAACTTCCGCGTAGTTAATTTCTAAGTACTAGCTGAGCTACGTAGAGTAAGTATATAGTTTACTATAAAGCCTTTCTTATTAAGGTAATATATATATACGCCAGTAAGAGCAAGCTTGCTATTAAAAGTCTACTAGCTATTTGTTAGCGACTCAGTTAATTAAGGCACGAGTATGGCACGAGGGTCGCGCAAACCTATATAATTGGATTGTCTATAAACGAGGATCTAAAGCTAAAGAAAAAGAAAGGGAAAGGATGGAGGCGCCACTTACAGCTATATACAACCCTTTAATTACATAACCGCAATCTACTATTTTCTGCCCGCTTTCTACCGTATTCTACTAGTACCGTAATATTACCCCCCCCCCCCCCCCCCAAGACTTGCTGATAAGCAAGCAAGTAAGCAAAACACCCCTCTGCTTGCCTGCTTGTTAATTGCTTGCCAAGACAGTATAGAATCTGAAGTTGTATAGAAAATCCGCTATGGCTTCGCCTAGCAGCAGTATATTGCCCACTGAGCTCCTCCACCATCAATCAATTGTAGCATAAGCTCGTTCGCGCGGCTCGGAGGCAGTTTATGAGGCAGACACGGTAAAGGCAGCGCGTATATCGCGATCTTGGCGTGGTGTAGAGGATCGAAGAAGTAAACTACGCGAGACTTTAGGTCGGCGCGGAAAAACGTTTTTAAATAGGCTTAGCGGTTGCCTAAAAGGACTTGTTTACACTATTTGCATTGCCTTGGCCATTAGAAATTAACTCTAAAGACACTAAAGGTCTATTACCAACCACCGCTACTACTAAATTAACTATATACAAGTAATAAACAAGCAAGCAAGCAAGCAAGCCCTTCCTTTGCTTGCTTGATTGCCCAAAATAAGGCCTCTTGCTTAATTACTTGCTTACTACCAAGACAAGCAAGCAAGTAAGCAAGTAGGGTTTTGCTTGCTTATTAGCAAGTCTGCCCCCCCCTTTAAAAAAAGCCTGCCCTTAGGCTTTATATATCCATATTACACCCATAGGGTATTCTTATCTTTATACTTTATAGGCAACTTATTATCCTTACTATGCTAGCATTATATCTATTTATCTAAGTACTTTAGTAGTCTAGGTTTGTTAGGGTAACAGCTATAGAACTTTTATAACTTATAGGAACTGCCTATAAAATTCTATATAGGGTACTAGGTGGGGTCTAGATTATATCCTTTCTAACTTACGCGGTACTTTAGTGTTCCCTTTATAAGTTTATAGGCTAGTATTTCTTTAATTTTCTATTTATTATTACTGTTAACTTAAATTAGTAGGGGCGGTTTATTCTTTTATCTAGGTAATAGGTTATTTATAGCTTTCTATAGCTTATCTAGTAAAAAAAAATAGGGTAGACCTTAATTAAATCTAGGAGCTTTACTTTATATATATTGCCTATCTTTTTAAGAACCTTATACTATTCTACTATTTAATAGTCTAGCTTAAAGTTAGGCCGTTCTGTATTTTAGTTCTTTATTATAACCCAGACTATATCACCTATAGTAAAGTTAGGTTTACGCCTATACTTATTTACCTACTATTCTATTAATTTCTAGGCCTTTTTTAAGTTTATATAGGCTACTTTCTCGGCCTCTTTTAAGCGTTTGGCGTAATACTAGGCGTCCTTATAAGATAGTTTTTATATATAGTCTATAGCCTTTCTATTATTTCCTAGTTAAAGCTTATATAAAGTAAGTGCCCTATTTCTAGCCAGATAGGTGTAAATCCTATAAAGTTATAGGGTAAGGTAGCCTGGGCGTAGTCTATTAGAGGTAGTAGTTTAGCCTAATTATTCTAAAAGTAGTTAATAAAGGGTTAGAGTCTCTAGTCTAAATACTAGTTTATAATCTCTGTCTAGCTATTTATCTAGGGGTAATATACTATAAAAAGCTTTAGCTTAATACCTAAAATCTAAGCAAACTTATTCTAAAAAGCTAATATAAACTATAGCCTATAATTGGATATAATAGCATCCAGCGGTCTATAAATTTAGTAGATATCGTAGATATATAGTTAGGCTGCCTCTTTAGTATTAATATTCTTATAATAAGGGATTAGAATAGGCGCTTACTAAAGTGGTTAACTATAACTATAGCTATATTATATTCGTTATGGTCTATAGGTAGCTTATAAAAATCTATAGAGATATACTACTAGGGGCGCTCTAGTATTAGAAGTGGTTTTAATAGTCTTAGGGTTTTATCTTATAGGATTATAAACCTATAGTAGTTGTTACAGTTTTATATATAGCGATTAATATCTATAACTATCCTAGGCCAGTAATAATGGTTATAGATACTTTAATAGGTTTTATTTTTTCTAGGGTGGGCCGTAGAGATCTAAGTATACGCTTTAGTAATAAGCTAAGTCTATGGGTTCTGTTCCCTAGCTACTACTAGCTATTCCTTATACTTTAGTAGTTCGTTTTTAAGGGGCTATAGGCTAGTAATACCCTTTGCCTTTTTACGGTACTCTTATAATAAAGAAGTCGTATAATTTACTTATAGTAGCTTATTAATAAGGTTAAGTTCTATAGTATTAATAGGGTATATCTTAGCCTTTATGGGGTCTATATTTAGTTCTACCTATATTTAAGGGTTAAGGTGCTTTAGTTATAGCAGCATCTAAATCTATAATATAATCTCTACGGCTACCTAGTTATTTAGGTCTTGCTTATACCTTATAAGGATATCTACGCGGTTAGTTATACCTGGCTTATATATAATTAAGAAGTTAGACTAGGATAAAATATCTACCTAGTATGTCTATTAGGCTATAAAGGCTTTAGTTATTATAAAGTATTCTAAGGCCTTATAATTTAAGACTACCTAAATAGGTTTAGGGGTTCCCTTTAGCTATATACGCCAGTGCTAAAGGCTGGAAATAATAGTTAGCATCTCTTTATTATGGATATAGTAATTTAGCTTAGTATCTATTATAGTCTTTAAATAGTATATAATAGGGTGCTATTCTCTATCTAGCTGTTTCTGGGAATATATAGTAGCTATTATACTATCTAAAGCATCTATTTTTAATATTAAGGGCGTTCTAGGTAGAAATAGGCTAATAGTAGAGTAGAGACCAGCTACTTCTTAAGCTCGTTAAAGACTTTTTTATATACTATATTAAAATAGAAAGGTTAGTTCTTTCTAGTAAGGCGGTTAAGAGGCTAAGCAATTTTACTATAGTTTGTAATAAAGCGTTAGTAGAAGTTATAGAAACCTAGGAATAACTATATCTATTTTACAATCCTTAGGAGTTCCCATTAATTAATTATAGCTATTTTTTCTAAGTCTGCCTTAATTTTATCTATGCTAATAATAAACCCTAAGTACTTAGTGCGTTTAATACTAAATTTTAACTTTTTAATATTAGCCTGGAGGCTAGCTTTGCAGAGCTGTTATAGAACTTTATAGATATATTTCTTATATTCTAGTTTATCCTTAGAGTAAATTATAATATTATTTAGGTAGGCTGTGTAGAAGTTATTAAGGTAGTTAAAAAGTATATTATTTATATACCGCTAGTATATAGCTAGTCCATCAGTTAGTCTAAAAGGTAGTACTTTATATTTATATAATTTGTAGTGGGTCTAAAATATAGTAAGGTTTTTAGATTTAGGGTCTATCCTAATTTGGTAAAAGGCCTAGCGGATATTAAGCTTTATAAAAATCTTAGCCTTACTTATATGGGCTAGTATTTCTTTAAGTAAGGGTAGTAAATATTGGTCTTTATAGGTTATATAGTTTAGTTTATAGTAGTTAATATAGAAATGGAGTCCGCTGTTAGGTTTTTTTATAAAGAGAATAGGTAAGGCAAAGGGGACTTGGCTCGGCTTAATAAAGTCCTTATTAAGGTTATTAATAAGGTACTGCTTAGTAGCCTATAGCTTATTAGTAGATTGCTAGTAGAGGGGCTATAGTTAAGCGTGTTTTCTTTATCTAGTTTAATCTTAATTTTATAATTATATAATTAGTAAAGTGGAAGTATATTAAATACTACTTTAGAGAATATATCTTTAAGTTCCCAATATTTATACGGCAGTTTCTGTTCCACTAGCTCTTTATTTATAAATTTATTCTTCTTTCTATTAAACAAGTTATGGGCTAGGGTTTTCTAATCCTTAATTAGCCAATTAATCTTATATAAACTAGTTATAAAGGAGATAGTACCAGGCCATATTAGGTTCTAGTAGAATTCTACGGCGCTAATATAGCAGATATTAATTGGGGGAAGGTCTATAGGGTTCTTTACGGCCGTTTTATAGGCCGTGTTTTACAGTCTGGAGTTTATAGCCCTTCTTAGCTCCCGTTTTATCTTCTATATATTATCTTTCTGGTCTATATATTTAGTATAGTGTCTAATATTCCTTACTGTTCTTTATGGCTGTATAGGGCCTAATTTAGCTAGCTTATTACTAGCTTCCTAGGTCCCTAGTGCTAGTGGCGTAATATTAGTAGTTTAGAAGCATTATAGTACACGAATCCGTTACGGATTAAGCTATATATCTCTCTTAAATGCCTAGTCCCTATATATAGTATCGGCCTAATAAATGGTGTCTACTTATAGCCGTATAAGGTTTTCTATTATAATATTAATTTTTTTTATAAAAGAAGGCGTTAGGGGTAAGGTTTTAGGCTAAATAAGCTATTAGTTCCATATATTAAGCTATAAGCCTAAATAGGCTAGCTATTTTCTTCCTAAGATTATAATATAGCTTTTTAGGTATATAATAAAAAAGTGGATATTATATTGCCTTTGTTTATCTACGTAAAGGTAAATTTATAAGATAGTTATAATAGATAGCCCTATCTATCCATTATATCCGCAAATAAGAATTAGTTTAGGTAGTTCTTTAAGAGGTATATTTAAAAGGTTAGCTAGCTTTATAGTATACTAGGTATCTATTAAGGTAAATACATTTACTTTAAAGTTAGCTAAAGTAGAGATTAAAACTTAATATCTATTATAAAATAAAGTATAAGGGATAGTGCAGCTTTTTTTTACCAACTAGCTAACCTAGATTAATATATAACATATTAATCCCTTTTAACCCTAAAGAGAAGTCTTTTTTTAGGGCTCCTCTTTTTCTAACTCTATACTATCTTTTTAGATTAATCGAACTTTATCCGTTTTTACCTTTATTAGGTAGTTCTTAGCAAAGTAGTCCTTCTAGCTATATAAAAAGTAGGCCTTTTAATTACTAAGGGCCTATTTATAGGGGTCGCTATATATGGGTTAAGTGTATACTAGACCCGCGATAGGACTAGCTATATAGCTAGTTGCTAAATTAATAGTAGGTTATATAGCTAGTGCTATAGGAGTTATTAATAGTGTTAGGGCACTACGGGCCATTCTTATAGTGCTTATAGTCTGGTTTAAAGAGCTCCTAGCTTTATACGACTTAGCTTATATCTTAATTTAATAGAGGCCTTAATTAATAGCTAAGCAGTAGTCTATAAGTACCTTTAGTATTTATATAGTAGTAAAGACTAGCGGTACGGCGCTATAGGTCTAGGGTAAGCTTATTAAAGAGGTTTAGTATTAGATCTTTGTAAGAAATACGGGCTTAGCTAGCTAGGTATAGAAAGTGGGTCTAAAAAGCTAAAAAGATCTCCGTCGTTTTTATATTAAGGGCTTTATAATTAAGGCGGGCGTTTTATATCTTAAAGGGGTCCTTATAAATAGAAGATAGGTAGTTAATTATCTCTTCTCTAGAGAGAAAGGGGTTTATTAAATCCTAAGCGTATCGCGGATGTAGGTACGTCTATACATCCCTATTAGTGTGACTAGAGGTATAGGCTATCTTAGTTTAAGTAGTAGGGAAGTAGTCCGTATTAACTTTAAGCTTATTTTATAGTTAAAGCTTCTAATTATTAAATATAGGATTAGGTCCGTCTATAAGCAATAGGGGGTCTATAACCTTCGCGGACCGCAATAATACTAATACTATATATTAAGCTAGGGTCTTAAGGACCATAGCAAGTCTCTAGGTGTTTAATAACTCTTTACTAGGTATAGGGGTATCTCTAGTTTTAAGCAGCTCTTAAAGCCGTTTAATTTTAGTATTAGCTACTATAAGTGCTTTCTAGGGGGTTAAAATAGCGACTGTTTTACTATTAGAGGTATTTATAGGTCCTATAGCGGCTTTACTAGCCACTATATTTCTTAGTATAGTGGTTAAATAATTTCTAATAGGTTTATATAGGGGTTCTAGTCTATATATATTCTTTAGGTTATATTATATATATCCTTTTAGTTCTATCCTATCCTTAGGGTCCTATTCTATTTTAATAATATCCTTTAGGCCCTTTTCTATGTCCTTGTCCTATTTATAGTTTATAAATATATTTAAGTTCCTTTTTAGGAAAAAAGAGTAGTAATAAACTTTAAATAATATTAGCGACTTGGTTAATTAAGGTATAGGTATGGAAAGAGGGTCGCGCAAGCCTATATAATTGGATTGTCTATAAATAAGGATCTAAAGTTAGAGAAAAGGAGAGGAGAGAAGTAGTAGTGCCGCTTGACGTTTTATAAGATTCTATAGTTATATAACCGCAATCTGCCATATTCTGCTAGCTTTCTACTATATTCTACTAGTACCGTAACACTTTATAATTAGCTAATATATAGTCTGCTATTAATTAATAATTAAGCTAGAGCATGCGCTTAGCCTTAAGATTCGCAACTTATATTATATAGCGGAAAGATAAGGTCTTAAACTCTTATAGCAAGTAGTTGTTTTTAGTAAGCCAATTAATAGCTGCTTGCTTAAATATAAATATATTAAAGCCACTAATAATTATAGGGTAACGGTAGAGGGACACTCCCTAATTAATATGCGGATACCCCCTAATTAATACACGGACACCCCCTAATTAATATATAGATACCCCCCATTAATTAAGTTTAGCTTCTTCCTAATCAGGTTAGAATATTATGTGAATTTAAGTTGTTTGTATCTGCATCGCTGCGTAACCGTCGCGCGCCTATACCTAAAACATTACCTCGCATTTGCCTAACCTATCCCTACTGTGACGGGTTCGCACAAATGCTTCTGAACCGAAGCTTGTGGATTGCTACCATACAAGAATACTAAGCTGAGGAGAAGAAGAAGAGGAAAGGAAGCTCTAGGGGGTAATATATACACGCTACGGGCGAACTCCGGAGATTACGCCAAGCTAGCTGCAGGGGCGGTGCCCCAGCACCGTCACACCTACCTCTACTATAGCCCTTAACCTACTTTCCTAAAAGGTATACGACTTTCTAAAGCTTATAATTGACGATATTAATAAGTTTATAAAAGGCCAAGGCTATATAGTTGCGACTTTCCGATCTAAAACCGATAAGTAGACACTACTAACTGTGCGAAAGATATGGCTTCGGTATACTAAAGGCCGTATCTATACTAATACCTCTAGAGCGCGCTCTACTGGCTCTTATATAATAGAATGTCCCTTTAAAGCTATACTAACGCGTATACTAATTGGCTGGGGTTTAGAAGTAAAAGATCTTGCTTATAATTATAAAGCTGCTATTAATCTAATTGCTTTACCGCAATACTGTTAGTAAACCTATAATATAAATAAAATAATTACTAATATGTTAAGTAGTAGTATTGGGGCTAGTAAAATACTTATAAGTCTGCTAAAGAAAAACATTATAATAAGCATTTAGGATATTACGGCTCTGGTAGAAAACGGTAGAACTTAGTCGATAGAACTTGGCAGAACTTACAGTTATGTAACTAGAGAACCACATAAAAGAACCCTACTTTAACTGGTGCTACTCTTCTTCTCCTTTTCTTTCTCTAGCTTTAGATCCTTGTTTATAGACAATCCGGTTATATAGGCTTGCACGTCCTTCTTACTGTGCTCGTGCCCTAATTAACTAAGTTGCTAATATTATCTAAAGCTCTTACTACTCTTTCTTTCTAAGAAGGAACTTAAATATATCTATAAGACTATAAATAGGACAAGGACACAGAATAGGACCTAAAGGACATTACTAGGACTATAAGGATAGGATAGAACCCTAAAAACCAGATACGTACAGACTAGACCCCTAAAGAAATTACCTGGAATTACATAATACCCTTACTACTATGCCAAAAAAATAGAAGCCGGCAAAGCCGCTGTAGGACCCTTAAATACCTTTAATAATAAAATAATTACTATCTTAACCCCCTAGGTAGAGCTTACAGCGGCTAATACTAAAATCAAACAACTATAAGAGCTGCTTAAAGCTAGAGATACCCATATATCTAATAATAAGGCATTATTAGATACCTAAAGACTTGCTATAGGCCTATAGGCCCTATTCTAACGCCTTAGTAGATCCTCTAAGGCCTATATAGCACTATTACGGTCCGTAAAGGTTATAGACCCCCTATTACTTATAGATGGAACTAATCCCACCTTTAATAATTAGAAGCTCTAATTATAGGATAAGCTTAAAGTTAATACGGACCACTTTTTTACCCCTTAAACCAGAATGGCCTATATCTTTGGCCGTACTAGTAGGGATACCTAGACGTACCTACGCCTATAATACGCTAAGGACTTAGCAAACCCCTTTATCTCTAAAGAAGAAATAATTAACTACTTATCTTTTATTTATAAGGACCCTTTTAAGATATAGAATGTCTACCTTAACTATAAAGGCCTAAATATAAAAATAACGGAGACCTTTTTAGCCTTTTAGACCTATTTTTTAGACCTAGCCAGCTAGGCCTAAATCCCCTAGAAAGATCTACTACTGGACCTATTTAATAAGCTTACCTTAGACCTATAGCGATCTATACTGCCAGTCTTTATAACTATATAGACGCTAAAGAAACTAATAGACTAGTACTTAGTTATTAATTAAGGCCTTTATTAAATTAAGGTATATACTAAGTAGTATAAAGCTAGAAACCCTTTAAACCAGACTATAAGTAATATAAGAACAGCTAATAGTGCCCTAGTACGGGCCGCAACTCCTATAGCACTAACTATTTAGCCCACCGTTAATCTAGCAGCCAATTATACAGCTAGTCCTACTATGGGCTTAGTATAGACTTAGCCTATATATAGCAACTATAAATAAGCCCTTAGTAATTAAGAAGCTTACTTTTTATATAGCTAAAAAGACTACTTTATAAAATACTGCCTAATAGCGGTAAAAATAAATAAGGTTTAATTAATTTAGGAGGATAGTATAGAGTTAGAAAAAGAGGAACCCTAGAGAAAGACTCCTTTCTAGGGTTAAAAGGGATTAATATATTATATATTAATCTGGGTTAGCTAGTTAGTAAAAGAAGCTATACTATCCTTAATACTTTATTCCGTAAAAATTATTAAGTTTTAATATTTGCTTTAGCTAACTCTAAAGTAAATACCTTTGCTTTAATAGATACTTAGTATACTATAAATCTAGCTAACTTTTTAAATATACCCCTTAAAGAACTGCCTAAACTAATTCTTATTTATAGGTATAATAGATAAATAGGGCCACCTATTATAACTATCTTATAGATCTACCTCTGTATTAATAGACAATAATAGTATAATATTCCCTTCTTTATTATAGACCTTAAAAGCTATAATATAATCTTAAGAAGAAAATGGCTAGCCTATTTAGGCTTATAGCTTAATATATAGAATAAATAGCTTATCTAGCCTAAAACTATACCCCTAATACCTTTCTTTATAAAAAAAATTAGTATTATAATAAAAAACCTTATACGGCCGTAGATAAATACTACTTATTAGGCCGATGCTATATAAAGGGACTAGGCTTTTAAGAAAGATATATAGTTTAACCCATAATAGATTTATATACTACACCGCCCCTAGACTACCTATATTATACCACCCATACTAGAAATCAAAAAAATTAGTAATAAGCTAGCTAAGCTCCCTATAGGGAACCTAGGCCCTATATAACCATAAAGAATAGTAAGGAATATTAGATATTATACTAAACCAATAAACTAGAGAGATAACTTGTAGAAGATAAAATAGGAACTAAAAAAGATTATAAACCCTAAACTATAAAATACGGCCTAATAAAAGTCTATAAAGAAACCTATAGACCTCCCACTAGTTAATATCTGCTATATTAACGCCGTAGGATTTTACTAAAACTTAGTTTAACCTAATACTATTACCTTTACCACCAGCTTATATAAAATTAATTAAATAATTAAGGAAATGGAAAATAAGGTTAATAAATAGGAAGGCGAGCTTATAGATAAGCAGCTAGTAGAATAAAAACTACCCTATTAATACTAGAAATTTAAAAATATGTTCTCTAAGGTAGCGTCTAATATATTCCCGCCTTACTAACCGTATAACTATAAGATTAAGATTAAGCTTAATAAGGAAGACATGCTTAGCTATAGCCCCCTTTATTAGTAGTCTACTACTAAATTATAGGCTATAAAGTAGTACCTTATTAATAATCTAAATAAGAGCTTTATTAAGCCTAGTTAAGCCCCTTTTAACTTGCCTATTCTCTTTACTAAAAAGCTAAATAAAGGACTTTATTTCTATATTAACTACTATAAACTTAATAATATAACCTGCAAGGACTACTACTTACTACCCTTATTTAATAAGACTTTAACCTAAATAAGTAGAGCTAAGATCTTTACTAAGCTTAATATCTATTAGGCCTTTTACCAGATTAAAATGGACCCTAAATTAGAAGATCTTACTATAATTTAGACCTATTACGGAATATATAAATATAAAGTACTTTCTTTTAGACTAACTAACGGACTAGCTATGTACTAGCGATATATAAATAATATACTCTTTAACTACCTTAATAACTTCTATACGGCCTACCTAGATAATATTATAATCTACTTTAAGAATAAGTTAAAATATAAGGAGTATATCTATAGAGTCCTATAATGGCTCTATAAGGCCAACCTCTAAGCCAATATTAGGAAATTAAGATTTAGTGTTAAGTGTATAAAGTATTTAGGATTTATTATTAATATAAATAAAATTAAGGCAGACTTAGAAAAGATAGCTATAATTAACTGATAGGTACCCCTAAAGACTATAAAGGGGGCATAGTTATTTTTAGGGTTCTACAACTTCTACTAGCGCTTTATTAAAAACTATAGTAGGATTACCTGGCCCCTAAGCCGACTTACCTATAAGGACTAGCCCTTTTACTTTAATACTATATATAGGTAGGCCTTTAATGAGCTTAAGAAATAACTAGTCTCTGCTCCCTTACTTACCTACTTTAACCTAAAACAGCCCTTAATACTAAAAACTAATAACGTACACGATGGGCGAGCTGTCTAGATAGGCGAGCTGCCCACCTCAAAACTTACCAAAAATTGGAAAAATCACACCTTAATATCTTAACAACCACTAAATAATAAATTCTAATAATTTAGATTTAGACTTTTATATATACTCTACAGCTCCTATTAAAGTTGCATCGTAAACAGTTTAGTAGTTTTTAAGATATAGAAATTTGGCCTTGTTTTGGCCCCCAAATAAGGCTAAATTACTATATCTTAAAAAATACTAATCTATTTACAATGTAACTTTAATAGAGGCTATAGAGCATATATGAAAGTCCAAATCCAAATTATTAGAATTTATTATTAAGTGGTTGTTAAGATATTAAAGTGTGATTTTTCTAATTTTTGGTGGGTTTTTAAGGTGGGTAGCTTGCCTATCGTGCACATTACCTTAGATAGTATTATAGCTAGCATTTACTCCTAAAAGCGAATAGATGGAGAATAGTACCCTATTACTTACTATTTAAAGACTATAGTAGATGCTAAGCTAAGCTACTTAATTTATAACAAAGAATTGCTAGCTATTGTCTCTATTAGCGACTCAATCAATTAAGGCACAAGCACGGCAAGAGGGTCGCGCAAGCCTATATGATTGGATTGTCTATAAATAAGAATTTAAAGCTAAAGAAAGGAAATAAGAAGAACGGAAGCACCGCTTAAAGTTATATACAATTTTCTGGTCATGTAATGGCAACTTACCACAACTTGCTATTATATAATAGCAGTTTGTGGTAATCTAACAGCAATTTGCCAGTGCTGTAACATTACCCCCCCCCTCTAAAAAAGCCTGCCCTTAGGCTTTGTATATCCGTATTACCCCTATAGGGCATTCTTATCTTTATACTCTACTAGTAACTTGTCGTTTTTACTATACTAGCACTCTATCTACTTATCTAAGTACTTTAGCGGTCTAGGTTTGTTAGAATAACGGCTATAGAACTCTTATAACTTATAGGGGCTACTTATAAAATTCTATATGGGGTACCAGGTAGGGTCTAGATTATATCCTTTCCAACTTATATAATACTTTAGTGTTCCTTATACAAGTTTACAGGCTAGTATTTCTTTAATTTCCCATTTATTATTGCTATTAACTTAAATTAGTAGGGGCGGTTTATTCTTTTATCTAGGTAATAGGTTGTTTATAGCTTTCTATAGCTTATCTAGTAAGAATTTAGGGTGGACCTTAATTAAATCTGGGAGCTTTACTTTATATAAGTTGCCTCTCTTTTTAAGGACTTTATACAGTCCTGCTATTTAATAGTCTAGCTTATAGCTAGGCCGCTCTATCTTCTAGTTCTTTATTATAACCTAGACCTTATTACCTACGGTAAAGTCAGGCTTACGCCTATGCTTATTTACCTATTATTTTATTAACTTCTAGGCCTTTTTTAAGTTTATATAGGCTACTTTCCAGGCTTCTTCTAAATGTTTAGCGTAATACTAGGCTTTCTTATAAGATAGTTTTTCACGTATAGTCTGCGGCCCCTCTATTCTTTCCTAGTTAAAGCTTATATAGGGTAAATACCCTATTTCTAGCTAAATAGGTGCAAATCCTATAGAGTTGTAGGGTAGGGTGGCCTAGGTATAGTCTATTAAAGGTAGTAGTTTAGCCTAATTGTCCTAAAAGTAGTTAATAAAGGGTTGGAGTCTTTGGTCTAAATACTAGTTTATAATCTCTATTTAGCTGTCTGTCTAGGGGTGGTATACTATAGAAAGCTTTAGCTTAATGCCTAGGATTTGGGTAAACTTATTCTAGAAAGCTAATATAAACTATAGGCTGTGGTCGGACACGATAATATCTAGTAGTCTGTAAATTTAGTAGATATAATAAATATACAATTAGGCCGCCTCTTTAGTATTAATATTCTTATAACAAGGGATTAAGAATAGGCGCTTGCTAAAGCGGTTAACTACAACTATAGCTATATTATATCCGCTACGGTCTATAGGTAGCTTATAGAAATCTATAAAGATATACTGCTAGGGGCGCTCTGGTATTAGGAGTGGTTTTAATAGTCTTAGGGTCTTATCTTGTAGGATTATAAATTTATAGCAGCTATTATAGTTCTATATATAACGGTCAATATCTATAACTATTTTGGGCTAGTAGTAGCGGTTGCCAATAATCCTATAGGTCTTATTTTTTCTAGGGTAGGCCGTAGAGACCTAGGTATATGCTTTAGCAATAAGCCGAGTCCATAAGTTTTGTTCCTTTACTACTACTAGCTATTCCTAATATTTAAATAATCCATTTTTAAGGGATTATGGGCTAGTAGCGTCCTTTACCTTTTTATAGTACTCCTATAGAGAAGGGGCTGTACAATTTACTTACAGTAGCTTATTAATAAGGTCAAGTTCTATAGTGTTAATAGGGCATATCTTAGCCTTTATGGGGTCTGTATTTAGTTCTACCTATATTTAGGGGTTAAGGTGCTCTAGTTATAGCAGCATCTAGGTCCATAATATAATCTTTACAGCTATTTAGTTATCTAGGTCTTATTTATGCCTTATAAGGGCATTTATATAGTTGGTTATGCCTAGCCTATATATAATTAGGAAGTAGAACTAAGATAGGATATCCGCCTAGTGTGTCTGCCAGGCTATAAGGGCCTTTATTATTATAAAGTATTCTAAGGCCTTATAATCTAAAACCACCTTAATAGGCTTAGGGGTCCCTTTTAGCTATATATGCCAGTGCTAAAAGCTAGAGATAATAGCCAGCATTTCTTTATTATAGATATAGTAGTTTAGCTTAGCATCTATTATAGTCTTTAAATAGTATATAATAGGGTGCTATTCTCCGTCCGGTTGCTTCTAGGAAAAGACGCTAGCTATTACACTATCTAAGGTATTAGTTTCTAGCATTAAGGGCTGTTTTAGGTCGAAGTGGGTAAGCAGGGGAGCTAATACTAGCCATTTTTTAAGCCTATTAAAGGCCTGCCTATATATAACGTTAAAGTAGAAGGGCTGGTCTTTCCTAGTAAGATAGTTAAGGGGCTAGATAATCCTACTATAGTTTTTAATAAAGCGCTCGTAGAAGTTACAGAAACCTAAAAATAATTATACCCCCTTTACAGTCCTTAGAAGTATCTACTAGTTAATTATAGCCGTTTTTTCTAGGTCTGCCTTAATTCTGTCTATACTAATAATAAACCCTAGGTACTTAGTGCGCTTAATACTAAATTCTAACTTCCTAATATTGGCCTAGAGACTAGCTTTGTAAAGCTATTATAGGACTTTATAGATATGCTCCTTATATTCTAATTCATTTTTAGAGTAAATTATAATATTATCTAGGTAGGCTATATAGAAGTTATTAAAGTAGTTAAAGAATACGTTATTTATATACCGTTGGTATATAGCCAGTCTATTAGTCAGTCTAAAAGGTAGTACTTTGCATTTATATAATCTATAGTAGGTCTAAAATATAGTAAAATCCTTAGACCTGTGTTATGGACGCTTTAAGTACGATGTTACAACTACTTAGAGAGGAGTCGGAGGAAGCTAGTTGGTTAATATAAGCACGGTCCAGGATGGAGCCGGTAGAACCATGTGACGAAGGATAGTAAGCGAGTCACATAATGTTATATGTAGTGTACGCAGGATACGCGGTGTACGTCCACATACAACACGTATCTCACGTACCTTACGTATAAGGAGGATTTTATAGGAGTATAGTCGTGTATTTAAAGGACCTTAGTCCCTACCTAGATAGTTCCTTTCCTTATAGTAAATCTCAGAATACAATTAAAGTTAATCTATTAGGCAACCACTCCACCAGTTATTATTATGTTATTGACTAAGTTTTAATATCTACACACCTAGCCCATTAACAAGTCCACCATAGTTCCTACTACAAGGCTCTGTTACACATTTACTACCTAATTACGGTATTAACAAAAGGGTTAAATAATATGCCACCTAAAGTACCAGTCACGACACCATCGACGGCAGCAACTACATTAGGTAATAACACTAGTATAGCAGATACTAACTTATAAGTAGTTACAATGGGACAATTATAAGAAGTAGTTAATTAGTTAACAAATAATAATGTAATACTTAAAGAACGACTTAACAGGATAGGAGCTTTAAAGATTAAGCTACTATTAGTTAAACAGTTTATAGAAAAGAAGTCCAAGCTTAAGGGATTCCTTACGCAAATAAGTTTTAAGGTTACACAAGAGGGAGACAAGCTAGCTACACCTATAGACAGAGTGGTCTACACGGGACTATTCTTGTCAGGGAGAGCACTTAAGTGGTTTAAACCTTACCTTACCGAGATATAGAAAAACGGGTTAATAACAACAAACTAAGAGGTCAGATACATGTTTGCAAGTTAGGGGGGATTTATAGAACAACTAATATAGATATTTAGAGACCTAAAGGTAATAACCATGGCAGAACGGAAACTTTAGAACCTAACATAGAGAACCTTAGCAATTAAGTATACAATATAGTTTTAGACACTCGCAACGCAAGTTAAGTGGAATAATAAGGCACTTATGGCATAGTATAAATAGGGACTTAAGGCTAAAGTCCAGGACACAATTATCCTAATAGAAGATGCGGATACTTTAAGGGAGTTAATAGATTAGTCAATAAAGATAGATAATAGGATCTACTAAAGGGAACAGACTAAGAAAGATTAAGATAGAGTTCTATAGTTATATAAAGCGCAGAGTATATATCAACAAAGTTAAAGCTAAATACTATAGAATGGCGCAGAGCTAATAGACCTAAGCGGTACCAAAGAATCTAAAAGATAGATAAAGAAACTATAAAAACCTAGAGGTTAAAGATCTAGTAATTACAGGACTAAGGAGTAGAGGCTAAACCAGGGATCTTAATAGCAGAAGACGTTTAGGCGGACTCCGCAGTAAAGTTAGTAGTTTAGAGACGGAGCTTATATAAATTACAGAAAACAAGGTCATTTCGCTAAAGACTATAGAGGTGGTTAGAGTAACCACATGGTAAAGGGAACCAGACTAGCAGACAACACGTATATATAGAGGAACAATAGTATACTGCAAGAAACAAAAGAGTGTTTAATTAACAGTTTTACATTTTATTACAATAACGTATGCTAAGTTTATAAAGACGCTAAGTATAGCGCAAGCTATTAGCTATAAGAGCTAGAGTTAAGAGGACTTAAAGAAACCAGAGAGTTAGATAAAGAACAAAATTAACTCTATAAGCTAGATCAAGATATTATAGCCATATGCGGATAAAGATTAGCAAAAATAACAATAGAGTTAGAGTACTTATTAATTAATAGCAATAAGGAGGAAAAGGAGGCTAACTAGGGGCATATAAACCTTAATAACGTAATAGAAGCAGAAACTAAAACCACTACAAAACGCGGATTAGTAACGGGTATCATAACACCGTTAAATACAGCATCCATTACTTTATAAGACGGCAGGAGTAATATCTAAAGACGATTAAGTAAGTAGATAACTGCTAGTACTAGCTCACCACTTAATAAAGGCAAAAGGCTATAGGTCTAAGATTCTTAAAAAGAGATAAGAAAGGCTCCAGACTTACAAGACGCAATAAGGATAGCTTAAAAATCTATAACGGACGAAAATCAATAGGAAAGGGCAGCGGCTTAGTTTAAAGACAAATAAATAAGTATAGGACGCAAGTTTAAGAACTACAAGTTTAGGGAATAAATAAGAACGTTAATCCTAGGTAAATATAGTATTTAGCCTAAAGATTAAAAAGTTAATACTAAAATTAAAAAGCAAGACAACTTTAAGGATCTAGCTGTAAGACGCAGGAAATAAAAAACTATAGATAAATTCAGAGCAAGAATTATCGCATAGTAAGAGCAAAAGGCAGATTAGAGATCTAGTATACTAGGTCATATAAGGGATAGAGCACCCATATAAAGAGTTACCAATAGGCCTAAGGTAGGGACGCCTAGTGTTACAGCACAGTCCTGACGCGTACTGTCTCGTACTGTTTCCTACTATTGGCTGGCCCACCACTAGCGCCTTGGCGGCTGCCCCTACTATTTGTGTATAATACCCCCTTTTACCTCCTTCTCCTCTTTATACCACAATGTAGTTATTTAGCCTATTAGCATTATAGCACTGTAACAGTTTATGGTATCTCCTCTTGCGCCCTATTGCGATCTTTATTCTCCCCAGTCCACTATCTCTATTTTCCCAGTATAATTGCGACCTAGCGCGACTAACAACACCGTACCACAGTCCTAGATAATCTTAGTACAGTTCTAGATAATCTTAGTATTATCCTAAACAATCTTAGCATCATAGCTAGCCTTATAGATTTTAATTACCCTGCCCAGATCCCCTAAAATGGGTAACCAGAATACCCTATTAGCGAACACACATAAAGCGCTTACCCGCCTCTTTAATACCTCCTACACTAACATTGCCTAGGCAATTAGGAGTGGTCTAGAGTACCCTAAGGACCTTAATATGGTAGGAACATTTCAGCACCTCTCTATATATACAACCCTTTTAACTAGCGTTGAGAGCGGTCTCCAAACAGTCTATAATAAAGGCCGGACTATAAAGTCCTAACTTAAAGAAGCTCAACACAGAATTAACTCCCTTAAGACACTTAAACTACGTATAAAGCAATATAAACAGCAAGCTTTGGTATATACTAAGACTATACAAAGCCTAAGCTTTTAGATTACTACACTTACCTAAACTATTACCAATAAGAACACTACTACTGGCTCTCCTCCCCTAGCTAAGCCCTATAGAAAAAAGCGTAAAGCAAAAGACCCTACCCTATTTAATGGCAAGGGATCGCCAACTAAAAAGCAAGAAAAATTTAAAATATGGGAAATAAAGATCCAAGG